>Ga0307945_1000006_pt1 | contig 111625 bp, 107 predicted proteins | sample OrgLakmetagen228_FD_201818 | JGI IMG/M metagenome (GOLD analysis project Ga0307945, IMG submission 201818) | Saline water microbial communities from Organic Lake, Antarctica - #228 | ecosystem: Environmental > Aquatic > Non-marine Saline and Alkaline > Saline | place: Antarctica: Organic Lake...
GGTATCTGTATCTGAGCGAACGCCACAAGGAAGCACTGGCGCACCTGATGTATGGCGTGCAGGGGCAGGGTGGCTTTATTGTCATCACCGGGGAGGTGGGAACCGGCAAAACCACCGTCAGTCGCTGCTTTATCGAGAATGCCCCTGATCATGTGGATATTGCTCTCGTGCTGAATCCCAGGCTCTCAGCCCGGGAGCTGTTGTCGGCCATCTGCGATGAGTTGGAAATTGCCCACGCCGCCCGGGCGTCCATCAAGGAAATGGTCAGTCTGATTAATGTCAACCTGCTTGAGGCCTATGCCGCTGGTCGTCACAAGGTATTGATGATTGATGAAGCGCAGAATCTGTCGACGGCGGTGCTCGAGCAGTTGCGACTGCTGACCAACCTGGAAACCGCGGAAAAGAAACTTCTACAGATTATTCTTCTGGGCCAGCCGGAGCTGCAGGACATGTTGGCGCTGCCCCAACTTCGCCAACTCAACCAGCGGGTCACGGCCCGTTACCACCTTGAAGGTTTGGAGCAGCGCGAGATTGACGCTTATGTGCGCTACCGGCTCGGAGTGGCAGGCCTGAAGGGTGAGGTGTTCAGCGACGGTGCGCTGAAAGTGTTGTTCCGGCACAGCCAGGGCATTCCGCGTCTGATCAACCTGATCAGCGACCGGGCACTTCTGGGTGCGTACGCCGAGGGAGAACACCACATCACCGCCAGCCACATCCGCACGGCGGCCCGTGAGGTCAACGGTCTAAAAGCGGGCATGACGCGAAGCGGTCCCGGCAAAAACCTGCGCGTGGTTATGGTTGCCGGCAGCGCCATTCTTGCCCTCCTCCTGACGGTTCAATGGGTCGGCGGTGACAAGCGGGAAGCCTTAAACGAGAGCGGCATCGCCGTTGTCAGCGATCAAGAGTTTGTGGGTACCGTTGAACGATCCGATAAAGAATCGGTCTTCCAAGGGGCTTTTTCTGAGCCTGTCAGCGCCGCTGAAAAGCTTGCCGGGTTCGGTTTTGATCAGCGGTTCACATCAATGGCGTCTGCCTTCGAGGCCCTGTTTAGCCTCTGGGGCAAAGATTATGAGCCCTCACAATCGCCTCTCGCCTGCGAGTTTGCCGAAAGCCAGGGGGTAAGGTGCCTGGAAAGCCGGGTGGCGCGGCAAGGGCTGAAGTTTCTCAATCGTCCGGCGATACTGCACCTGCGCGACAGTACCGGGCAAACCGGGTTCATCGTGTTGAAATCTCTGTCTGACAAGATCGCCGTGGTTACCAATGCAAACGGGGAAGAAACCGTTCCGTTCGACAGTATAGAGGCCTTCTGGCACGGCCGTTTCACGCTACTCTGGGAGTTGCCACCTTACGAAGTGGCCGAGGATCCCGACAGCGCGTTGGGTAACAAGGAAATATGGCTGAGCGCTCGTCTGATGGAACTTGCCGGCCAGCAGTCAGAAAACCGGGCTGAAGAGAACCGGGTGGTCCGAATGGACCCCGAAGAGCAGGTTCGCTGGTACCAGGCCAGAAAGGGGCTTACCGTTGACGGGATTGCCGGTGCCATGACGATTATCCAGATAAATAACGACCTGAACGCACCGGTACCCCGGCTGGACCGCCTAATCGGTCAGGGTGGGGCAGGCTGACATGTCGTATATTCTCGATGCGTTGCGTAAATCGGAATCGGAGCGCCGCCAGGGGCGGGTGCCGGATCTTGGTCAGCAGTTTCAGTTGATCCATAAGCCAAAAAAGCGTTCGTCTGCACGGACGCTGTGGATCAGCGCTGGCCTGGTACTCAACGCTGCGGTGATTGCTGTGATATTCTGGCCGACCGTTTTCGATGGACTCGCGGATAGCTCGGAGAAGCCGCAACCCGTCGATATCACTGTCGAAAAGTCGACATCACAGTTTGAAGAAATACCTCAAGAAAGCCCTGAAGAAATCCAGCCGGTCGAACCGGACGAGTCGACCGTTGCCCGGGAACGCCCGACCATCATCGTGCCTTCCCGCAGCAGCTCAGATCAGCCTTTGGGCTCGATGGAAAATGACTATGCCTCGGGGCAGGTGCCGCATCTGGTCGAAATGCCCCGGGCGTTTCAGGTATCGATACCGGATCTTGTGTTCAACAGTCACATTTATGCCTCGGAGCCGACGTCACGTCGCGTTATGATCAATAGCAATTATCTGAAAATCGGAGAGTCCTTTGCCGGAATCCGGGTAGAGCGAATTACCGAAGAGGGCGTTGTGTTGTCGAAAGATGGCAGGGCCTTCCGCGTGGGCATTGTCCGCGACTGGGTGAGCCCCGACTGACATGGCGCTGACCGACGACACCAAACAGATTATTCAACAGGCGTATCGCGATGTGCTGGCCGGCAAGGACATCAAGGCCCGCTATGGCCAGCGTCTGATGATTGCGGAAATTGCCCGGTATATGGGGGCGATTACGTCCGACGATGGCCAGCGCACTTCACCCCCCTCTGCTTGCGTGGTTGAGGCCGGTACCGGTACCGGAAAAACCCTGGCTTATCTGATCTCGGCCATTCCGGTGGCAAAAGCTCTGGGCAAGACTCTGGTAATTTCCACTGCAACTGTGGCCCTGCAGGACCAGATTGTTAACAAGGATCTGCCGGATCTGCGAAAACACAGCAAGATGGACTTCAACTGGACCCTGGCCAAGGGTCGTGGCCGTTACCTGTGTATGTCACGCCTTGAGGCCCGTTTACATGATGAAGGCAACGGCGACAGCGACACCATGCCGCTGTTTCTGATGGACGAACCGGGTAAACAGGAACCGGGCACGCGGGCGTTCTTTGAGGATATGCTGGCCAGCTACGGTGCCCGCAAGTGGGACGGCGACCGGGACCACTGGCCAGACCAGATTCCCGACGACATCTGGCGGCAGGTCACTACCGACCACCGGCAGTGCACTAACCGGCATTGTTCCTACTTCGACAGCTGCGCCTTTTTCGACGCCCGCAAGGATCTGGACGATGCCGACATCATCGTCGCCAATCACGATCTGGTATTGGCCGACCTGGCGCTCGGCGGCGGCGCCATATTGCCTGAGCCTGAAAATGCGCTGTTCATTTTTGACGAGGCGCACCACCTGCCGGAAAAAGCGTTGAATCATTTCGCTGCGTCCGTGCCACTGAATGCCACGCGGCAATGGCTGAAGCAGCTGTCCCAGGCTCTGGGGAAAATGCAGCCGTATTTCAGCCCCGGTACGACCGCGGCTAAAACCATCGATAAAATCAGCGCGGCGTCTCGTGATCTCGACCTCGCGTTATCCGACATCTATAGCGAAGCGGAACAGAACACCGGCTGGGAGTTCAACGAAGAGCGGCGCTCCGCCCAATGGCGGTATCCGGAAGGTGAGCTGCCCGAGGCACTTGCTGACCTGGCAGGGGAATCACGGATAGCGACCGCCACTCTTGTTCGCCAACTGGGCGTCATGGTGGACGAACTTCAGACGGCCTTTGACGAGCGGAAGGAAAGCGACATAGACCGGGACACCGCAGAAGCCTGGTACCCCGTCGTTGGTTCCTTTCACAGCCGGGCGGAAGACCAGTTCCGGTTGTGGACGGCCTGGTGTGATAACGGCCCGGTGGCCTCCAGTGAAAACGAGAGCGAAACCCCGCCAAAACCCAAGCGCTCCGGGCCACCGGCAGCGCGCTGGGCCGTTCGCCAGCGATGGGAGCACGCCGAGGATATTACTTTCTTTAGCAGCCCGGTGCTGGCAGACAACCTGCTTTATACCCGGTTATGGTCAAGGGCGTTCGGTGCCGTGCTGACCAGCGCGACACTGACCGCATTGGGTCGGTTCGATCGCCTGCAAAGCCGCGCAGGTCTCCCCGGAGACAGCCGTTTTGTGGTGGTGCCCAGTTCTTTCCGGTACCAGGAAATGGCAACCGTAGAAGTGCCCGCATTGAAAGTGATGCCCAGTGATGAGGGTTTTACTGACGCCCTGGTGGAGCGCCTGCCGGATTTATGGGCGGGCGAGAAGGCCACTCTCGTGCTGTTTACGTCCCGCCGGCAAATGAAGCAGGTTCATGAGCGCTTGGCGCCTGAATACCCGGGGCTGATTACCACTCAGGATGATATGGCCAAGGGTGAGGTGCTGCGCCGCCACTGCGCTCGGGTCGATGAGGGGCTGCCCAGCGTTCTGTTTGGCGTGGCCAGCTTTGCCGAGGGCATTGATCTGCCCGGGCATTACTTGAGCCACGTGGTGATTACCCGCCTGCCGTTTTCGGTGCCTGACGACCCGATTGAAGCCAGTCTGGCGGAGTGGGTGACGCTGCGTGGCGGCAACCCTTTTATGGAAATCACCGTGCCGGATGCGTCTATCAAGCTGGTTCAGGCGGTTGGTCGCCTGCTCAGAAAAGAGTCGGACACCGGAAGGGTGACGATTCTGGACCGTCGGATTATCGCCCGGCGCTACGGCCAGTTGTTGTTGGACGCGCTCCCGCCTTTTCGCAGAATCATCGAGCCCTGACGCCTGCTCAATGTGTTCTGGTCAGCGCCAGATCAATGGCGGATGCGCTTTTCGGGTTTTGGTCTAAACTGTTGGAAAAGGTGATTGGTATAGCTTTAAAGAATGAAAACTGCGTCTTTTATGCGTAGCATTCTGGTTTTATGGCAGAAGCGCTGGGAGCAACACCGTTAATGAAATTACAACAACTACGTTACATCTGGGAGGTCGCTCATCATGACCTCAATGTGTCTGCAACGGCCCAGAGCCTTTTCACCTCGCAGCCCGGTATTTCCAAACAGATCCGCCTTCTGGAGGACGAACTGGGACTGGAAGTATTTGCCCGCAGCGGCAAACACCTGACCCGAATTACGCCGGGTGGCGAAATTATCATCCGTGAAGCTGGCGAAATTCTTCGTCGAGTTGAAGGCATCAAAAAGATTGCTCAGGAATTCAGCAACCAGCGCAAAGGCGATCTGAGTATTGCGACAACCCACACCCAGGCCCGGTATGCATTGCCTCCGGTTATCAGCGGGTTCATCGAGACCTTTCCGGATGTATCACTGCACATGCATCAGGGCACGCCTATGCAAATCTCGGAAATGGCGGCGAACGGTGCGGTGGACTTCGCCATTGCCACCGAAGCCATGGAGTTGTTCAACGATCTGATCATGATGCCCTGCTACCGCTGGAATCGCAGTGTCATTGTGCCCCGCAATCATCCATTGGCGAGGGCGTCTGAATTGACGCTGAAAGAATTGGCGCAGTACCCGCTGGTGACCTATGTCTTCGGATTTACCGGCAGGTCCAAGTTGGATGAAGCGTTTCAGGCTCAGGGACTGACGCCAAAAGTGGTGTTTACGGCTGCTGATGCAGACGTTATCAAGACATACGTTCGTCTTGGGCTCGGGGTCGGGATCATCGCCAGCATGGCGTTTGACGAGGCCGCAGACCCCGACCTGGTGGCGCTGGATGCACGGAAACTGTTTAGCCCCAGCGTGACGCGGATCGGGTTCCGTAAAGGCACGTTTCTCCGGGGGTACATGTATGATTTCATCCAGCGCTTTGCGCCGCATCTTACCAAAGAGCGGGTGGATGAAGCAGTCAGCCACCAAGGCAGCCGGTCAGAGATCGAGGCACTGTTCTCCGACGTTGAGCTTCCCACCTACTAGTCTCCCCATTCCCGGGAGCTACTCGCTGGTGATCAGGTTACCGGCGTGAAGCCCGCATTCTTTCTGAGTGGCTTCTTCCCACCACCAGCGGCCTTCGCGCTCGTGCTGGCCGGGCAACACGGGACGGGTGCAGGGCTGGCAGCCGATGCTGACAAAGCCTTTCGAATGCAGTTCATTGAAAGGCACGTCGCTCATCCGGATGTAATCCCAGACGTCTTTTGAAGTCCAGTTTGCCAGAGGGTTGAACTTCACCAACTCGCGCTCCTCATTGGAGAAAGCTTCATCTATCTGGACGACTGGCACGTCATTGCGGGTGGAGGGACTCTGGTCTTTTCTCTGCCCGGTAATCCAAGCGTCGACGGTCTGTAGCTTGCGGCGCAATGGATTAACCTTACGAATCCCGCAGCACTCGGAGTGGCCGTCCTCATAGAAGCTGAACATGCCTTTATGTTTGACAAGATCTTCGACTTCACCAGTGTCCGGGAACATGAATTCAATCTCGATGCCGTAGTAGTCGCGCACCTTCTCAAAGAACTCGTAGGTTTCAGGGTGCAGTCGACCTGTATCCAGTGAAAATACCTGTAGGTTGTCCGTAAGCTTGTGGGCCAGCTCGATAAGTGCAACGTCTTCTGCGCCACTGAACGAGATGGCAATATTGTCGAATTTCGCGAAGGCGGCTTTGAGAATAGCTCTTGGGCTTTTGTCGCTCAAATTGTCTTTCAGCGTTGCGATATCCGTCATTGAATTCATGCCCTGCACCGTTAAGTAAGTGGTTAATCTACCATTTACCGTTACTGGTCTGAAGGAATGCTCCCGTATAACCTTATAGCCGCCCGGTCAACGGTGCATTCGTGAGTGGTTTTTCTTATCATGGCGCTTCGACTCTACCAAAACAGGAGAACACCGTGGAACTGGCTTGCCTTGACCTTGAAGGGGTATTGATTCCCGAAATCTGGATAGCGTTTGCAGAGAAAACCGGTATTGAGGAGCTCAAGGCGACCACCCGCGATATTCCGGACTACGATGTTCTGATGCAGCAACGCCTGAGGTTGCTGGATCAGCATGGTTTCGGTTTGCCGCAAATTCAGGAGGTCATTGGTGAACTGGACCCGCTACCGGGGGCGAGCGAGTTTCTGAACTGGCTGCGGGAGCGCTTCCAGGTGGTCATTCTTTCCGACACTTTTTACGAGTTTGCCATGCCGCTGATGGCCAAGTTGGGCTATCCCGCATTGCTCTGCCACAAACTGGAAGTAAGCGACAGCGGGCAGATTACCGACTATCTGCTTCGTCAGCGGGACCCGAAACGCCAGTCTGTGCGGGCGTTTCAGTTGCTGAACTACCGCGTGATCGCCGCTGGTGATTCCTATAACGACACCACCATGCTGGGCCAGGCAGAAGCCGGAATTCTTTTCCATGCGCCGGAAAACGTGATCGCGGAATTCCCGCAGTTTCCGGCGGTTCATACCTTCGACGACTTGAGAGCTGAATTTCTCAAGGCCAGCGCTATTCATCAGGCCTGATTCAGCTTTTCCAGGAAATCCATCAAGGGCCTAACCTTGGTCAGGGTTTCCTGGTATTCACTTTCCGGATCTGAATCCGATACGACACCACCCCCGCCGCAGCAGTGGATCTGGCCCTGACCGTCACAGAACAGGGTGCGAATGGCGATATTGCTTTCCAATGAGTCATCAAGGCCGCGAAAAAACACCGACCCGCAGTAAGGCCCGCGGTGGTGTGGTTCAAGCTCCCGAATGATCTCCATGGCCCGGATTTTGGGTGCACCGGTAATAGACCCGCCGGGGAACGCATCCAATAATGCCTTCATGGGCGATACCCCGGCGGCCAGTTCACAGCGGATATGGCTGACAAGATGGTGTACGTTACGGTAAGACTCCAGTTTAAACAGCTGGTCCACTTTGACGCTACCGTCAATGGCGTTTTTGCTCAGATCGTTGCGCAACAGGTCCACAATCATCAGATTCTCGGCGCGGTCTTTCTCTGATGCCATCAGTTCGTTGGCTAATCGGGTATCCTCTTGCGGGGTGTTACCGCGCTTTCGGGTGCCCTTTATAGGGCTAGTGGCAACGGTGCCTTCGCGGATTTGCAGAAACCGTTCAGGTGAAACCGACAGCACCGATTGACCGCCTGCCCGGATGAACGCACTGTGGCCGGTGGGATTGGCATCTGAAAGCGCCTTGAAAGCGCCCCAGGCGTCACCGGCGCAGGTTGCAGAAAATTCCTGGGAAAGATTGGCCTGGTAACAGTCGCCTGCTTCGATGTAGGCGCGAACACGCTCAACGCTGGCCTTGAAGTCGGCCGGCGATTGCCTGGCCCTGAACGGGCTCCGCATCTGCCAGGGCAGGGGCGTTTCTGACGTCGGTTCTGCCAGCCACTGATCGAGCTTTTCCCGGGTTGAGCCGTCGCAATCCGGGTGAACCCACAGATAGTGATCCCCGGTGCTGCGATTATGGCTGACCATCCAGAGATAGAGACCGGCGTTGAGCAGAGGCAGCGGCATATCCCGCCGAAGTGATCGCAGCCTTTGCTCGATGTCATACCCGAATTCATAGCTGATGAAGCCGATCCATCCGCCTGTCAGAAAGGGCTGCGCACTGTCATTGCGTTGTCTGTAGGGGACCAGGGCGTCCTCCAGAGTTGTTGCGATAGTCACCGGGTCCAGTGGACGTTCCGAGTCGGGCAAAAGGCGGAGATAATTCGAGGCGAGCGCTGAGAAGGCCGTGTGGGTGCCACGGCTCTCGCCGTCACCGACGCTGCCCAGATAGACAAAGTCACTCTCAACGGCGGCATGAGCTAAAAGTTGATCGTAGGTATCGCGGGTAATCAGGGTGTAAGCGGAAGAGCCCAAGTTATCCTCTGAAAGTAACAATAATGATGGTTTGCATGCCGCAACGGGCTAGTGCTGACTGAGAACAGTCCAATTTTACCTTATATCCGGCGCTCCCGGGCCAGTTTCCGGAACGCTCTCAACGAGAGAAGTTACGTAGTGCCAGGGAAACAGACTTTAACTTGCCGTCATTTCCCCGTCTCATAACTGAACCGCCGCCGGTGAAATCTGTCAGCATCGGGTGATGGACGGCCGCTGTGTTAATTTGAGTGCTTTGGCGTCGGTTTGTGATCAGTTACTGTTTCAGACAAGTATCATTCAGTCAGTTTGGGTCCCCCGTGCAGGAGTTGTATGAAAAACCGAATTAGAAAGCGCTGGCAGCGCTGGGTCAATCGTCGCATTCCTCGCAGGGACCAACAGGTGTTCAACCAGCGCAATATTTTCATATTACCGACCGGGGCCGGTGTGGTCTTTGGCCTGCTTTTGCTGGTCATGCTGATCACGGGTATCAATTATCAGAACAGCCTTATCTATTTACTGACCTTTCTTCTGGGCGCCGTTTTTGTTGCCGCCATGCACCAGACCCACCGTAACCTGGCGGGGCTCAAGCTAACGGTGCTTGGCGGTGGCGAGGGCTTTCCCGGCGAGACCATACCGTTCCGCTTCCGGGCTGAAGTCAGCCGTCATGACGCCCTGGCAATCTCGCTCTCGTGCGGCGACGAATCCATTGATCAGCAGCACGTACTGAAGGCAGAGCCGGCGGACCTGACGTTGTCTCTGATCTGTGACCGGCGGGGTTACTTCAGGCCCGAGCGGATTCTTGTTGAAACCCGCTTTCCTTTTGGTTTGCTGAAAGCCTGGTCATGGTTGCGCCCGGTTTCGTCTGCCATTGTTTATCCCAGACCACTCCCAGCGCCCGATGCCGGCAGCACCGTACAGGAGGGCGAACAGACCTCACAGGCGCGATCGGTAGACGGCAATGATCACGCCGATATCCGCCCCTGGCGTGAAGGAGATATGACGCAGAGAGTTCTGTGGAAGCGTTTCGCACGAACCGGCGAAATGGTGATTGCGGACTGGGAGGGCGAGCAGGGAAGTCCTCAATGGCTCGACTATGAGGCATTCCGGGGCGTGGACCAGGAGCTTCGACTGAGCTACCTCACACAACAGGTAATCGAGCGCATGAAAAACAGGGCCCCGTTCGGGCTGAGCCTTCCGGGGCACAGAATTGAACCTGATACCGGAATGGCGCACGGCTCCCGCTGCCTGAAAGCGCTGGCGGTTTTCGGCATTGAAAAGCCTCGTGAGGGAGACTCGCTTCCCTTCGGGACCCGACAGGAAGATTCAGGCTCCGGCCGCAAAACATCGTCAAAGCAGGGGGCGGTCGTATGACCGGGCGCCTGATCCCCAGTGGTGCGCTGGTTTGGCTGATGGCTGGCTTCGCCCTTCTGCTGCTGCCCCAATGGGATCGTCTTCCGCTTTGGCTGTTGGTCAGTTGCGTGGTGCTGGCTGGCTGGCGCTGGCTGGCACAGACGGGCAGGCTCAGGTTGCCGGGTAAATGGTCCCGCAGTGCTCTTATGATTGTTCTGGTGGCGGTTTATGCGGCGACCGTGCAAGGCCGCTTTACCGTTGAGACGGCGTCCTCGTTTTTTGTCCTCGCCGTGGGGTTGAAGTGGCTGGAAACCCGGACCGTCCGCGATTTTTACGTTCTGCTTTTTATTCTTGTCTATCTCGCGTCGGTGAATTTCCTGTTCCGTCACGAGATCCACTGGTCGGTGATCAATCTGGTCGGGGTGATTCTGCTTTTCGTGGGTTTGCAGGTGCTGAACGCGCCAGGCATTCCAGGGGCGGTAAAAGCTGGCTGGAAGCGTCTGGGAATGATGTTTCTCAAGACCTTGCCGGTGGTTGTCCTGCTGTTCGTCTTTTTCCCCAGAATGTCGCCACTGTGGAGTGTGCCGTTGGTCTCTGGAGAGGCCCGATCGGGCATCAGCGATACCATGACACCCGGCGACATCTCGAACCTTGCACAGAGTTCTGACCGCGCCTTCCGGGTGACCTTTGGTGACGATATTCCGCTTCACCGGGATCGCTATTGGCGTGGCCTTCTGCTGGACAGGCTCGACGGTGAAACCTGGCGCCAGAGCCGCGGTGAAGGCTTTCGTCGCCCCGGGCGGGTGTCAGTGGATGGCGGTGTGGGCGAACTTCAGCCCGATGAATACGACATCCTGCTGGAACCGACGGATCAGACCTGGGCTTTTGGTCTGGAAGGTTCAACACCGGTTTCGGACAATGTCAAAATCAGCGGGGACGGTTTGTTTCGTTTCGACAGGCCCGCCGATACGGCCGTTCGTTACCGGTTGGCGCTCGAATCAGGCGATGAGCGCTCGCCCGGATCGCTCGAGAATTCGCGGCAGAATCTGCAGTTACCCGGGTCGGGGAATCCCCGAACCAGAGAACTGGCCCAAACACTGAAAGCGCAGACTTCCGGGCCGGAAGAACTTGCAAGACGCATTCTGAGCCGGTTTCGTGACCAGCAGTATTTTTACACCCTGCGCCCGCCCCAGATGCCAGAAAACGGCATCGACGCGCTTCTTTTCGATAATAAGCGTGGTTTCTGTGCCCATTATGCCGGCGCCATGACGTTCCTGCTGCGCGCCGCAGACATCCCCGCGCGGGTAGTTGTGGGGTATCAGGGGGGATCCCCCGGCGCTAACGACGAATATCTGATTGTCCGTCAGTACGACGCTCATGCCTGGGTGGAAGCCTGGATGCCCGGGAAGGGCTGGACCCGATTTGATCCGACAGCGGCCATTTCACCCGAACGTATTGAGTCCGGCCTCCGTGACGCCATGCAGGAAGAGGGCTCATTTCTGGAAAACAACTGGACCTCGGCCCAGCGTTACGGTGATATGGCGATCCTGCAGTGGGCGTCGCTGAGACTGGATATGATGAACTATCATTGGCAGCGCTGGGTTGTCGGTTACCAGGGCCAGTCACAGATGGATCTGATGTCTCGCCTGCCGGGTGGTTTCGGCCTGCGTGAACTGGGGTACTTGACGGCGGGAGTTGTCGGTGGCGCGATGCTGTTGGCAAGTCTCTTCACGGCGCTTCGGGGCCGTTCTTTTGCCCGTCGGGATCCATTTTCGAGGCTGCTTCACCGCTGGCAATCGCTCTGCGAAGGTGCGGGTGTGCCATTGCGTCATGGTGAAACACCTTTTCGCCAGGCAGAGCGTCTGGCCGCGGCTGAACCGTCGGTCGCAGAGTCTGCAATGAATTTTGCCCGACTGGTGAACAGGCATTACTATGCCCAAACGTCTAATGACCGCTTGCCTGAGGAGGCTCGGACCCGCCGGGCAAAGTCGGGCAGGCAAGAAGAGCTGACCAGAATGAAAAGGCTTCTGGGCACCCTTCGCCGACAGATTAAACGCGCGAAATCATCAATTGGTCAGGAATGATTCTTTGGACACTGCTGTAACAACAATGAGCTGGCTGCAGGCTCCCTGGGAACGTCTCAGGAAAGGCCTTGCGGAAAACCGGCTGCCACACGCCCTGCTGGTAACCGGCGAACAGGGTGTCGGCAAGCGGTTCTTCGCGGACCAGCTCGCGTCACTGCTGGTTTGTGGTCAGCCGGACGTTGAAAAAGGTGAACGTTGCGGCCGATGCAAGCAGTGCGAGTTGACGCGGGCGGGGACTCACCCGGACATCCGGCGCTATACGCCGGAAAAAAGCCGCCTGATCCGGATTGATCAGATCCGGGCGCTGTCCGCATTCGCAGTGGCCTCCCCGCAGGTGGCCAGGCGCAAAATAGCGTTGATTGACCGCGCGGACCAGTTGAATCTCAATTCTGCCAACGCCTTGCTGAAGACTCTGGAAGAACCGGTTTCCGATCTTGTTCTGATATTGCTTCAGGAAAGCGGCCGTCCGATTTTGCCGACCATCCGATCGCGGTGCCAGACCCAGCCAATAGCCACGCCGTTGCACGATCAGGCCGCTCATTGGTTGCAGTTGCAGCTTGCAGAAATGGCGTTGGAGAACCAGCCGACGCCTGATCAATGCAATGAGGCGCTGGCGCTGGCGGCCAATGCGCCCCGGCTGGCACTGGAGTATCTGACCGGTGATTTCATGGCGCGCAGAAACGAGGCTTTCGAATCTTTCCGTCAATTCATGAAAGGCCAGGTTTCAGTGGGCGAGGCGGCAAAACCGTTCAAGGCACTTGGCCTCGAAACCTCGCTCTGGTTATTTGAAGGCTGGGCCGGAGACCTCGCACGGATCAGCGCTGGCGGTGTCGCCCGTGATAGGCAGGCGTCGGACATGCTTGGTTTTCTGGCTCGCAACAATCCCGCCTGCTGCGCTCATGAGCTGATAGAGTTGATTCGTGAGTCCCGTTCGGCCGGCGTTTATAACGTCAGCCCTGAACTGGAGGCGAGCAGACTGCTGATTGCCTGGCAGAAACTGATGCCAGTAAAACGCACCGCGACGGTCTAGCCATAATGCCCAGGCGGGCATTGGTTAACCTAGGCACTGATTAAGAAGTGCTGCTATGATTGCGGAATATCGACAGTTTTAACACAGGTGTTGTTTATGGGCCCCGGTTTTGGTGCACGCAGTGGTATCCTCACCCTAACGATCAAAGACAAGGCCGTGCTCTACGCAGCCTACATGCCTTACATTCGCCAGGGCGGGCTTTTTATTCCAACCCAGAAGCAGTACCAGTTAGGCGATGAAGTTTTTCTTCTGCTTAACCTGATGGACGAGCCGGAGAAAATTCCGGTCGCCGGCAAGGTGATCTGGATCACTCCGAAAAGGGCCCAGGGCAATCGCGCGGCGGGCATTGGCGTTCAGTTCAATGGCGACGACGAGACCGCCCGCACCAAAATCGAATCCTACCTTGCTGGCTCGCTGAGCTCTGATCGTCCCACCCACACAATGTAAGGCCCCTAATGAATGAAGTTGCCGAGGGCCCCGCACCCGGTTGTGGTATCCGCTCGCAGGAAATGACCTGGCCGCTCCGGCATCTGTCACTGGCAGGCCTCTTTTGGCCGGCAGCGATTAAAACCTCCGCTCCCCCTGTTTTGTTGGTTCACGGCTGGCTCGATAATGCGCTGTCGTTCGCAAGATTGGCGCCTTTGCTGGCGGCTGACCGGGACGTATACGCCATTGATCTTGCCGGCCACGGTAAATCGGGGCACCGACCTCCGGGTCAGGGTTATGCGCTGACAGATTACATCGCTGATCTGGCCGAGCTGGTTCAAACGTATTTTCATGGTCTGGAGGAATCCGGTGCTCCGGATCTGGTGGGGCACTCACTGGGCGGTATCGTGGCGCTGTTTTATGCGGCTGCTTTTCCTGATCAGATTCGGCGGCTGGTGATGATTGACAGCCTCGGCCCGATGACCCGTCAGCCGTCCGAGGTGATTCCCCAGATGCGAAAAGCCATCGAGAAGCGGCTGGCCGGTTCGGGGAGGCCGGTGAAATACAGCAGTATTGAGGAAGCCGCCAGGGCTCGTGAAGGTGGAATGATTCCGCTGTCCCACGAAGCCGCCATGACGCTGATTCCAAGGAACCTAAAGGAAGTTGCCGGTGGTTATGGCTGGTCAACCGATGCCCAATTGCGGCATCCGTCGATGATCATGATGGACGAAGCACAGGTGGCCGGTTGTCTTGAACAGGTCAGAACACCAACTCGTTTTATCCGGGCGCAGCAGGGTTTGCTTGCCAGTCGCCCGGAACTGAATGTACGCGCTGAGGCGATTGCCGGGCTGGATCTCGTGTCCGTGTCCGGAGGACACCACTGTCATCTTGACGGGAATGTCGAACCAGTCGCCAGCGCCGTGAGGGAATTTATTAATGTTCGTTGATTACCGAAGAATGATGATTCGCAGCGTGGCTGCGATCCTTGTGCTGATAGGCAGCGTCGTCCATGCCAATCAGGTGCCGCCGGACCCTTTTGATGAGGCAGTGCTCGAAGAAACCGTGGCCATCTCATCACCCGGTCGACTCGTGCTTTTCAGCCCGGTCCGCGAAGTAAATAATGAAATACGCTCAGCTTCTCTGGCACGTCTTCCGGTGAAGGGCTCTGGCCAGTTGTTCCGGATAGCGGATGGCGCAAATCGGGAAGAGGCCCGTGACCATTATCTGAGTCAGCTCCAGGTCCGGGGCGCGCAGATACTCTTCGAGTGCTCGGGACGCGGTTGTGGGCGCAGTAACGTCTGGGCGAACCAGATCTTTGGCCAGTCGACGCTCTACGGCAGTGACAGCGATCAGGACTATCTGGTGGCCGGGTCGGTTGATGAAAATGGAAAGCCCTCCCTGACCATCATTTACACGGTGACACGCGGCAGCAAGCGTGAGTACGTCTGGGTTGAGCAGCTCGAATCGCCTCCCGGTACTAATATCCCGGGGCTCGGAGCTGGTAGCGCCCGAATTAAGGGCCCTATCGTTATACCCTGGGAAGGCAGTATTACTCACAGTTTCGGTTGGAGCTCGACGGACCGGCGACTGGTCAACGACTGGGCTGGCTCAGAAGGTGCCAGAGTTGTCCTGGTTGCGTTCAGCGAGCTGGGCGAGAATGAAAGCTTTGATGAGGCGATGACCCGCGCCGAAAAAGCGGCGGATTCACTGTCCAGGGTTCTGGCAAAAAGTGGCGTGCCTGAAAGCCAGCAGACAATGGTGGTGACGGGGCCGACGGTGGTGATTCCGAATCCGGACCGCAAAGGGAACCGGGTCGAAATCATGGTTATTCAGAGGTGATGGCTTGAACAACAGTGACCTGGGGAAAACGGTTGCGTTAACGCTTGGAAGCGGCGGGGCGAGGGGATACGCCCACATCGGTGCCATCGAAATGCTGTGTGAGCGAGGTTACGACATCGTGGCCATTTCCGGCTGCTCGATGGGCGCGCTTATCGGGGGCGTTTATGCCGCCGGCAAAATGAAAGACTACAAGGACTGGGTCACGGGCCTTGGTCAATTTGATGTCCTGAAGTTGCTGGACGTTACGTTTAATTCGGTCGGCGCAATCAGGGGTGAGAAAATCTTTTCGGTGGTTCGGGAAATGATTGGCGACATCCGCATCGAGGACCTGCCCATTGCCTATACTGCGGTCGCGACGGATCTTCTGGGGCACAAAGAAATCTGGTTTCAGGAGGGTCCCCTCGATCAGGCGATTCGTGCATCGGTGGCGATTCCCGGTGTGGTAACGCCCCTGGTACTCAACGGCAAGGTTCTGGTTGATGGCGCCGTTCTGAACCCACTGCCGATCATTCCGACGATCTCATCCCACGCAGATCTGATTGTGGCGGTTAACCTGAGCGGTGAAGACGACCGCCGTAAGCAGATTCAGGATGCGGCGTTCGAGAGTGCCGCCGGAACCGGTGATGAAGCAGACGAGTGGGTCAACAGGCTGCGCGACAAGGCCTCTCAGTGGCTGGATTGGGACGCGCTTAAAACCTTCACGGCAGGACGTGACAAAGTGATGGGAGACGGCTCCGACGCGCAGGAGAAGCTGAACGAGGCGGTAGCTCAGAAAAAAGAGGCCGCAAAGCTGGAAACAAAAAAACAGACCGCGAAACCGTCCTCTGAAAAGAAAACGCCGGAAAAGAAAAAAGAAGATTTCGAAACGATAAACTGGGACAAGCTGGGCATCGGCAAGTTTGACGTGATGAACCTGACGGTTGAGACGATGCAAGGCGCGCTGGCCCAGTACAAACTTGCAGGCTATCCGCCGGATCTTCTGGTGAATGTTCCGAAGAATGCCAGCCGCAGCTATGACTATCACCGTGCGCCGGAGCTGATCCAGTTGGGTCGTGAGCGCATGGCCGCGGCGCTGGATCGGTACGAGCGGGACCTTAACAGCTCCGGCCCTATGGCGATCTGAAGCGCAAGCCTGTGAATACAGTGAAAGGCGCGTATAATCCGTCGCTCAACGCTGTTCTTATCGTTACAGAAGGTGCTTTTTCGTGTACGACCCCGCCAGTGACCTGCAGACCGTTCGTGATTACCTGCGCTATGCATGTTCGCGCTTCGCTGATTCGCCACTTTTTTATGGCCACGGAACAGATAACGTCTGGGATGAAGCCGTTCAACTGGTCATGCGTACACTTCATCTGCCGCTGGAAAACAACACTCTGTTCCTTGATGCCCGGCTTACGCTGCCGGAACGGGAGCTTGTCCTTGCGCGAATGACACGACGTATCGACCAACGTGTTCCGCTGGCCTACATTCTGGGTGAGTCCTGGTTTATGGGAATGCCGTTCTATGTGGACGAACGGGTTCTGGTGCCGCGCTCGCCGCTCGGAGAACTGATTCAGAACGGGGTACAGCCCTGGCTGGGAGATGCTGAGCCGGGCCGGATTCTTGATTTGTGTACCGGCAGCGGTTGCATTGGCATCGGTGCCGCAACGGTCTTTGAAAACGCCGAGGTTGACCTTGCGGACCTCTCCGCAGATGCACTGGATGTGGCGGCGGTCAACATTGACACCCACGGTCTGTCTGACCGCGTCCGCAGAGTCAGATCGGATGTTTTCGAGGCCATTGACGGGCGCTACGATCTTATTCTGAGTAACCCGCCCTATGTGGATGCGGAAGATATTGCCGATATGCCGGCTGAGTTTCGTCACGAACCGGAGTTGGGGCTGTCGGCAGGTGAGGACGGCCTTGAGATCGCCCACAGGATTCTGGCTGGCGCAGCCGAGCACCTGAACCCGGGTGGCCTGCTGATCGTAGAAGTTGGCAACAGCTGGGCTGCGCTTCAGGAGGCCCGCCCGGACTTGCCGTTCGTCTGGCTGGCGTTCGAGAATGGCGGCGATGGCGTGTTCCTGCTGACCGCTGAGGATTTGGCCGGGGCATCAGGCCGCGCCAGCTAATTGAAACAAACACATTATATATCGACGTTAAGATGCTGAATCATGTCAGGAAATAGTTTCGGAAAATTGTTCACAGTCACCTCGTTTGGTGAAAGCCATGGCGCCGCTCTGGGCTGTATTGTCGACGGTTGCCCGCCGGGTCTGGAGCTTTCCGAGGCTGATCTTCAGGGCGATCTCGATCGGCGCAAACCGGGAACGTCCCGACATACCACCCAGAGACGCGAAGCCGATGAAGTGCGGATTCTGTCCGGTGTGTTCGAGGGGAAAACAACCGGCACGCCCATCGGGCTGTTAATTGAAAACACCGATCAACGCTCTAAGGATTACTCCAAAATCGCCACCCAGTTCCGGCCCGCCCATGCGGACTACACCTACATGCATAAGTACGGGGTGCGGGATTACCGCGGCGGTGGCCGATCGTCAGCGCGTGAGACAGCCATGCGGGTTGCGGCCGGTGCAATAGCCCGGAAATTCCTGCATGAGCGGTTGGGCATCACCATTCGCGGCTACCTGTCCCAGCTTGGTCCCGTGAAGATCGAGAAATTTGACTGGGCGCAAGTGCACCAGAATCCGTTTTTTTGCCCGGATGTGGATAAAGTGTCGGAAATGGAAGACTACATGGACGCGCTGCGCAAATCCGGAGACTCCATCGGCGCCAGAATTAATGTGGTCGCAGACGACGTGCCGCCCGGACTTGGTGAACCGGTATTCGATCGTCTGGACGCCGACCTCGCCCACGCATTGATGAGCATCAACGCAGTAAAGGGCGTTGAAATTGGTGCAGGTTTTGATTGTATCGATCAGAAAGGGACACAACACCGCGACGAACTGACGCCGGAAGGCTTCCTGTCGAACCACGCAGGCGGGGTACTCGGTGGAATTTCCTCGGGGCAGCCGATTCTGGCCAGTATTGCGCTTAAACCGACGTCCAGTCTGCGCCTGTCCGGGCGCAGCATTGATGTCGACGGCAATCCGGTTGAGGTCATTACCACCGGCCGTCACGACCCCTGCGTGGGCATCCGTGCCACACCGATTGCCGAGGCCATGATGGCCATTGTGCTGATGGATCACTACCTGCGCCACCGCGGACAGAACGCGGACGTAACCGTTACCACGCCTGACATCGGTCAGGCCTGAGGTTTTCCAGGCGGGAGGCAGCAACATCTACTGGCGGTTATCTAACCTTTATTTCTGGTTTTTTGCGCTATTGGGAGGGTTGCTTCCCTATTGGTCCCTGTACCTGGAAGGCCAAGGATTTTCCTATGTTCAGATAGCCACTCTGATGGCGACCATTCAGCTGACTAAAATCGTGGCTCCCAATGTCTGGGGTTGGCTGGGGGATCGCACCGGGCAGCGGGTTAAACTGGTCCGTTATGGCGCGATCATCGGCTCGCTATTCTTCGCCGGTGTGTTCATGGAGCCCGGTTTTTACGGACTGCTTCTGGTTATGCTGGCGTTCACGTTTTTCTGGAACGCTATCCTGCCGTTGTACGAAGTTATCACGCTTCGGGCGCTGGGCAGTGCCCGGGAAAAATACGGTAAAGTTCGGCTCTGGGGGTCGGTCGGGTTCATTGGCGCGGTTGCACTGGTCGGTGCGATTCTCGAGTTTGTGCCCGTTTCAATGCTCCCCTGGCTGCTGGTGCCGGTATTTGCAGGTATCGCGGTGTCGGCGTTCCTGGTGCCTGCCGAGCAGGATGAGCCGAAACCGCCCGCGCCGAAGGGTAGCCTCAAGGCGATTGTGACTCACCCGGCGGTGATTACATTTTTCCTGATGAACTTCCTCTTGCAGGTGTCTCACGGCGCCTACTACACCTTTTTCAGTATTCATCTCGAACAGCATGGCTACAGCAAGCTTTCCATTGGTCTGCTGTGGTCATTGGGCGTGCTGGCAGAAATTGGCCTGTTTCTGATCATGCACCAGCTGACGCGGCACTTCACGATCCGGCAGATTGTGATTTCGGCGCTGGCCCTGACGATGCTCCGTTGGGGACTGATCGCCGAAATGACCGGGATTGTCTGGGTGCTGATTTTTGCCCAGTTACTTCATGCCGCCTCTTACGGGGCATTGCACGCGGTATCTGTTCAGTACATTCAGGGCTTTTTCGGCAAGCATCACCATGGTCAGGGGCAGGCGTTATACAGCGGCCTGACCTTTGGCGCCGGTGGCGCACTCGGCGCCTGGCTGTCCGGTTTCCTGGTGGAGGGCTTCGATACATCGGCCGCTTTCTGGGGTGGCGCCGCTGCCATGGCGGTGGCGATTGTGGTTACCTGGCGCGGTTTAAAGCCGCCTCCCGGGGAAACCGATTGATCGTTATCCCGGTCATTTCAGATCAGAAGCGATAGCAAGCAGGGCCTTTGCTTGTGGGCTCAGCGCACGACCTTGTAGCCCAATTCCACCCAATAAACGGCTGACGGTGTACCCTATCGGCAGGGTCACCAGCGAGTCGTCCAGCATGCGCACGGGCAGAACGCTCCAGCCAAGCCCGACCCCGGCCATGACCTTGATGGTTTCGAGGTAGTTGGTGGGCATTTGCAACTGAAGGCTCAGGCCGGCATCCAGAAACAGACGGCTGACACTGCGATAGGTGGCCGTGCCGGTTTCCGGCAGCAATGCGTCATAGCGGGCAAGGTCGGCAAGCGTCGGTTTCGCCAGAGACGCCAGAGGGTGCTCCGGTGATGCCACAAAGGCCATGGCGTCCTCCCATCGAGCCTCCACTTTGAATGCGGTGCTCATACTCTCGCTGAGGGTAACAAAGGCCAGCTCGGCGGTGCGCTTGTTCATCATGTCCAGGGCGCTCTCGGAGTCCATGAATTTCAGTTCCAGGGACACGTCCGGATACTCCCGGTTCAGCCGCCGTAACCAGGCGGGCAGGTGGTGTAACCCGATATGATGGCTGGCGATTACTGATAGCCGGCCGGCCACAGTGCCCCGGCGGTCCGATAGAGCGAGTCGGGCGTTGTGCACTTCGTCGATAATCCGTCTGGCATGGGGCAGCAGTCGTGCGCCTGCGTCGGTCAGTTGAATGTTACGGTTGCTGCGGTCGATCAGCCGATTACCAGTCTGATTTTCAAGGGCCGATAGACGCTTGCTAATAGCAGGCTGAGTAAGGTGAAGTCGTTCGGCGGCCTCAGAAAACGAGCCCTGATCAATAATCGTTACGAAGGCCTGAAGCAGGTGGGCGTCCACGAATAACTTCCTTTGTATTCCATGTTGGAATGGATGATATAAAAAACATGAATTGAGGTTATTCTGGGCCCCACGTTAAAATGGGTCAATTAGAAGAGAATGCGCGCGATCCACTAGGCGCCAATGAAACAGGTGAGAGAGTCATGACGGGCAAAACTTTATACGACAAGTTATGGGACGACCATCTCGTCAAGCAACGGGATGACGGTTCAGCGCTGATTTACATTGACCGGCAGCTTCTGCACGAAGTTACGTCGCCCCAGGCGTTCGAAGGATTGAGGCTGGCCAAGCGCAAGCCCTGGCGCCTGGACGCCAATCTGGCAACACCAGACCATAACGTGCCGACCACCGATCGTGCGCGGGGCGTGGAAGGTATCGTCGATCCCGTGTCCCGCATCCAGGTAGAAACCCTGGACAAAAACTGCGATGAGTTCGGGATTCTCGAGTTCAAGATCAAGGATCAGCGGCAGGGCATTGTGCATGTGATCGGACCAGAGCAGGGCGCAACCCTGCCAGGCATGTCAATCGTGTGTGGTGATTCCCATACCTCGACACACGGTGCGTTTGGTTGTCTGGCTCACGGCATTGGTACCTCGGAAGTCGAGCACGTCCTGGCTACCCAGTGTCTAGTCCAGCAAAAGATGAAAAACATGCTGGTGCGGGTAGATGGCGAGCTGGGTCCGGGCGTTACCGGTAAAGACGTGGTGTTGGCTATTATCGGCAAAATCGGCACCGCCGGGGGCACCGGTCACGCCATTGAATTTGGTGGCGAGGCGATTCGCGGGCTTTCCATGGAAGGTCGGATGACGATCTGCAACATGTCTATCGAAGCGGGTGCGCGTGTCGGTATGGTTGCGGTGGATCAGACCACCATTGATTATGTCAAAGACCGGCCATTTGCGCCCAGTGGCGAGATGCGGGACAAGGCCATCGAGTATTGGCAGACTCTGCACAGCGACGACGATGCGGTGTTCGACAAAATCGTCGTGCTGGACGGCTCAGCCATTCAGCCCCAGGTAAGTTGGGGGACCTCTCCGGAAATGGTGTGTGGTGTCGGTGGCAAGGTGCCTGACCCGGCATCGGAACAGGACCCGATCAAGCGTGAGGGCATCGTGCGGGCGCTGAAATATATGGGTCTCAAGCCCAATATGCCGATCTCGGATATCCGGCTCGACCGGATTTTCATCGGCTCCTGCACTAACAGTCGCATTGAGGACCTTCGCGAGGTCGCAAAAGTGGTCAAAGGTCGCAAGGTTTCGGCCTCGCTGAAACAGGCGATGGTGGTTCCCGGTTCCGGTCTGGTTAAGGTTCAGGCCGAACAGGAAGGCCTGGATCGGATTTTTCTCGATGCCGGCCTGGAATGGCGGGACCCGGGCTGTTCCATGTGCCTGGCAATGAACGCTGACAAGTTAGGCCAGGGCGAGCACTGCGCGTCCACCTCCAATCGCAATTTTGAGGGTCGTCAGGGCTTCGGAGGGCGAACCCATCTGGTCAGCCCGGCCATGGCGGCCGCAGCGGCGATTCACGGCCACTTTGTGGACGTTCGCGAGATGATGAGCGGGGCAGAAAACGGGGCGACAGGAGAAAGAGCATGAGAGCATTCACCCAGCACAAGGGCGTTGTTGCCCCCATGGACCGATCCAATGTGGATACGGACATGATTATTCCCAAGCAGTTTCTCAAATCCATCAAGCGGACCGGATTTGGCCCGAACCTGTTTGATGAGCTGCGCTATCTGGATGAGGGCAAGCCGGATCAGGACTCTTCACAGCGTCCGATCAATCCGGATTTTGTCCTCAACCAGGATCGATTCAAAGCGTCCAGCATTCTTCTGGCTCGCAGTAATTTTGGCTGCGGTTCGAGCCGGGAACACGCCCCCTGGGCGCTGGAAGATTTTGGTTTCCGGGCTATTATCGCGCCCAGCTTCGCCGATATTTTCTACAATAACTGCTTCAAGAATGGCCTGCTTCCGATTGTTTTGAACGAGGAAGTGGTTGATCAGCTTTTTGCGGAAGTTGGGACTGAGCCGGGCTATGAACTGGCGGTGGATCTTGAGGCCAATACCGTGACGACGCCGTCGGGCGAGGTGTTTGAGTTCGAAACCGATGACTTCCGGCGGCATTGCCTGCTCAATGGCCTGGACGACATCGGGGTCACCCTCGAAGACTCCGATCTGATCCGATCCTATGAAGAGAGCCGTCGAAAAACCGCCCCCTGGTTGTTCAGCAGCGGCGCGTAAGATTATTCAGGAAAAAATGAAGGAAAACCTATGTCCAGGAATGTACTGCTGTTGCCGGGAGATGGCATCGGGACGGAAATCGTAGCAGAGGCAGAGAAGGTCCTGCGGAAGGTCAATAATGATTTCGGTCTGAATCTGAATTTTGAAACCGCGCTGGTCGGCGGCGCCGCCATTGATGAATACGACACGCCCCTGCCGGACGACACCCTGGCAAAGGCCAAGGCGGCCGACGGCATCATTCTGGGTGCGGTTGGCGGCCCGAAGTGGGACAGCCGGCCCATGGCCAGCCGCCCGGAAAAGGGCCTGCTGGGTCTGCGGTCCGGCCTTGAGCTGTTTGCCAATCTGCGCCCGGCGATTCTCTATCCGCAGCTGGCATCGGCCTCTTCACTGAAGACGGAAGTCGTGTCAGGGCTGGACATCATGATTGTCCGGGAGTTGACCGGTGGCATTTATTTCGGCCAGCCAAGAGGCGTGCGGGAGCTCGAAAGTGGCGAGCGCCAGGGTTACAACACCTACGCCTACACCGAGTCGGAAATTCGTCGCATTGGCCGTGTGGCCTTTGAGGCGGCTCAGCAGCGAAGCAAGAAACTCTGCTCCGTCGACAAGGCCAATGTGCTGGAAGTCACCGTGCTGTGGCGGGAAGTGATGGAAGATCTGCGTCGGGAATATCCGGACGTTGAACTGTCCCACATGTACGTGGATAACGCGGCCATGCAGCTGGTTCGAGCGCCAAAACAGTTTGATGTGATTGTGACCGGCAACATGTTTGGTGATATTCTCTCCGACGAAGCGGCGATGCTTACCGGCTCTATCGGCATGTTGCCGTCGGCATCACTGAACGCCGAAAAGCAGGGCATGTATGAGCCTTGCCATGGCTCTGCGCCGGACATCGCAGGCCAGGGCATTGCCAACCCGTTGGCAACGATTCTCAGCGTTGCCATGATGCTTCGCTACAGTCTCAACGAAGAGAAGGCCGCCTTGGCGATTGAATCAGCCGTCAGCAAGGTTCTGGATCAGGGGCTGCGTACGGCGGATATCATGTCGCCAGAGGGCCGGAAAGTCTCCACGCACGAAATGGGCGAGGCTGTGCTGGCCGCTCTGTAATTATTCACTTCCCGACAGCAGCGCGATGCGGCTGCTGCGGGATAATTCATCCCGTCCCTGGCAGCGATAAAGCCAGCGGGCGGGCATAAAACGAGGTTCAAAAGTCGCATGAAGCGAGTTGGACTTATTGGTTGGCGCGGCATGGTGGGCTCGGTCCTCATGCAGCGCATGCGTGACGAAAACGATTTTGCGGATATCGAACCCGTCTTTTTTACCACCTCTCAGGCCGGCAAACCGGCACCGGATGTGGGTAAAGACGGTGTGCCTCCGCTTCAGGACGCGTTCGATATCGAGATCTTGAAAACTCTGGACGTTGTGGTTACCTGTCAGGGTGGAGATTACACCGGCGAGGTTTACCAGAAACTCCGTGATGCCGGGTGGCAGGGTTACTGGATCGATGCCGCTTCCACGCTGCGAATGGTGGATCATTCCGTAATTGTGCTTGATCCGGTCAATCGCAACGTGATTGATGACGCACTCGCCGGGGGCGTAAAAGATTTTGTGGGTGGCAACTGTACCGTCAGTCTGATGATGCTGGCCCTCGGTGGCCTGCTGGAGCAGGACCTGATTGAGTGGGTATCGCCGATGACGTATCAGGCGGCTTCCGGTTCTGGCGCACAGAATATGCGTGAACTGCTGAACCAGATGGGCGCGTTGCAGGGCAGTGTCAGGGATGAGCTGCAGGACCCGTCCTCCGCGATTCTCGAGATTGATCGCAAGGTCACCGATACCATGCGCTCTGACGGCTTTCCCACCGAGCACTTCGAGGTGCCATTGGCGGGCAGCCTGATCCCGTTTATCGACAAGCAGCTCGATAACGGCATGAGCAAGGAAGAATGGAAAGCGGGTGTCGAGACCAACAAGATCCTGGGTCGCAGTGATAACCCGATTCCCATCGATGGCCTCTGTGTGCGGATTGGCGCCATGCGCTCCCACAGTCAGGCTCTGACCATCAAGCTGAAGAAAGATCTTCCGGTGTCGGAAATCGAGTCGATTCTTGCCGGGGCCAATGACTGGGTCAAAGTGATTCCCAATGAGCGGGACGCAACGATTCAGGAGCTGACGCCTGCTAAAGTGACCGGCACCCTGAGCGTTCCGATTGGCCGCATCCGTAAACTGGCTATGGGGCCGGAGTATATCTCGGCCTTTACGGTGGGTGACCAGCTTCTCTGGGGCGCTGCCGAACCGCTGCGCAGAATGCTGCGGATTCTGCAGGAGCAGTAGCCTGCGGGCGCAGAGGGCAGGGTTATGCCAACTGTGTCTGATTTCAGAAAAATTGACAGGGGCGAAGGCTGAAATAGGCCGTCGCCCCTATTATTTTTTTGGCACAATCATCGTTTCTGAACAACGCCTTCCCCCACATTGGTGAAAAAACGGTGCAAGGAGCGCGGCTGATTGATTGATAAAAGAGGTTTTATCAACAATACTTGCCAAACTGACTGTTCAAAACATTACATAATAACGATAGAAAATTCGGCTAAGGTCATCCAACCTCGTTTGTCATTGTTCTGCAGAACAATCACGAACAACGGAGACTGGTAAGGAAAAAGCATGAAGGTACGCAAGCTTGCGGTTGCTCTGGCTCTGGCAGGAGGGCTCGGTTCAGGTGTCGCACAGGCGCTGGGTCTGGGAGAAATTGAGTTACAGTCCTACTTGAATGAGCCTTTGAATGCGGAGATAAGTCTGCGCAAAAGCGAAGGGGTTTCGCCGGGGGATGTCTTCGTCAACATCGCGCCCGAGTCCGCCTATGAGCGGGTGGGCATAAACCGAAGTTTCTTCCTTACCAAACTGAATTTTCAGGTCCTGACTGCACCCGATGGCAGTCTGGTCGTCAACGTGTCGTCCCGCGAAGCCCTGCGTGAGCCCTACCTGAACTTTCTGGTCGAAGTGACCTGGCCAAACGGCCGGCTGATGCGCGAATACGCGATACTGGTCGACCCGCCGGTTTACGCTGAAGAATCGGGTTTTCAGGAACAGGTATCGGCGCCCGCTTCCAGTCAGGGCAGTCAGCCGCAGCAGCAAGCTCGACAATCAGCGACCACGCAGACCCGAAGCACGCAGCAGCGAACCTCACAGCAGACCGGTTCGGGTGTCCGGACACTCGGCCCAACCAACTCGTCTGACACTCTATGGACCCTTGCTGCGCAGGTACGCCCAAACCGTAACGTCACCATGCAGCAGATGATGCTTGCGATTCAGGATCTCAACCCTGATGCCTTTATCGCTGGCAATATCAATCGCCTCAAGCGCGGTGAAATTCTCCGGATTCCGGATGAGAGCCAAATTCGTAGTCGCAGCCGTTCTGAGGCCAATCGCGAAGTAGCGGCGCAGAACCAGGCGATGTCCACGCCCGAACGTACCGTTGACGCAACCGGTGAGACCTCTGCCGAACGTTCCGCAGATGCCGCTGGAACCAGCGAGGGCGATCAGCTTCGATTAGTAGCCGCAGACGATGCCGAGCAGCGAAATGCTGCGGACGGCGGGTCCGCCGGTGGTGACGGTGATGCTACTGATGGCGTCGACGCCGGTAGTGCCGTCGCCATGGAAGAGCTTGATAGTGCCCGGCGTGAAAATCAGGAGTTAACCGGGCGGGTAGACGACTTTCAGGATCAGGTTGAAACGCTCCAACGTTTGCTGGAGCTCAAAAACAATCAGCTTGCTGAAATGCAGAGCGGTCAGGGCGAGTCGCTGGAAAGCGACCTTGCATCCGGCGCCGGTCCTGAGCCCGAGATGGATGAGGCCGTCGATACAGGCGCGGCCGAAGACTCAGCAGAACCAGCCGATCCCGAAGAGACAAGTGACACCGCAGGTTCGGAGGATGCATTAGAGTCTGAAGACGCATTGGAGGGCGATGAGACCCTGCCAGAGCAGCAGGGTGCAGAGTCAGACAATGTTGCACCTGAGACAATGGATGAAGGCGCCGACGGCAACACCGACCCCGATATGGTTGCAAGTCCAGCTGGTGAAGAGCAGTCGGCCGATCCGATGGCTGAACCGGAGCAACCTGCCGCTCCTGCACCAGAAGAAACGGCGCCGACCCAGAAGCCGTTTCCGGGCAATATTATTGACGCAATTTCCAATAACTTCCTGTATCAGGCGGCCCTTGGCGGCGGACTGGTCATTCTGTTGCTATTGCTGCTCCTGATGGCCCGTCGTAACGCGAACCGGGAAAAAGCGTTTTATGATCAGCTGAATGATGATGCTGAGAGCGACGACCAAGGCGATTCGTTTGACCTGTCTTTCGACGAGGAAGAAGACGCGACAGCTTCTGACGATGATGCCATTGCCGAAGCTGATGCTTACATTGCCTATGGCCGAAACGATCAGGCCGCTCAAACTCTCGAAACGGCAATTTCGCGGGAGCCCAGCCGCACGGATCTGCGCCTGAAACTGCTTGGCGTCTACGCTGCCGTTCAAGATCGCGACTCCTTTGACAAACAGTTCGGCGAAATTGTAGCGCTGGGCGATGAGTCCGTGACTACAGAAGCTTATAGCCTTCAGGATCAGTTAGAAGATGCTGAGTCGATGCCGAGTATTGATGATCTCGAATCACAGCTGAGATCCGGTGGCACCGATGCCGGAGAGAAAAGTTCCTTCGAGTCAGAATACGATATTCAGGATTACAAGACACCGGGGACAGATTCGTCAGCGCCGGACAAAGCGGCGGCTGAGGAGCCTGACTTTGAGGACATGGGTCTGGATCTGCCAGAAGAGGATGATTTGAATGCATCGTCTGAAGATGACCGTGACGACCTTATTGAATACGATCTTTCTGATCTGGAGTCAGCGGAAGAGCCGGATTCGGATGATAAGGCTGAGGTTCGCAACTCTCCCAAATCTGATGACGGGGAAGGGCTGGATGAACCCTTTGACTTTTCACTGGACGAGGGCGATCTGGCCGAAACGGACGAGTCCTCGCTGGATGATGATGACGAACTGAATCTGGACTTGGACATTGCAGAGTCTGAGGTCGACAGTAAAGACGACGCAGAGTCTGAGAAGGGCGAGTCAGCGCCGGCGAAAGGCAAGTCAGAGGACAGCACCGCAGACCTTGAAACCGGCGATGGCGGTGAGCTCGACGAGTCCTTCCTGGACGAGCTGGACGCAGAACTCGACAAAGTCGCGGGCGAAGAAGACGCGACCGAGAAAACCGGCGAATCAGACCTTGACGACCTTGAGCTTGACGTGTCCGATGAAGACCTTGCTTTGATGGAAGAGTTTTCGGAATCTGATGACGAACTTTCACTGGACGATGAACTTGGCCTTGAAGATACGCTCAAGGGTGAAGAGTCGTCTGATCCGAAATCGGACAATGAGGGTGCCGATTTGAAAGACGACGACGCAGTACCTCCGGTCGCGTCGGATTCTCCGTCGACCCGTGAGTCGGATCGCAACATCGATGAATCCGACCTGGGTGACGACGATGACTTCGACTTCCTGTCCGGAACGGACGAAGCAGCCACCAAACTTGACCTGGCAAGAGCCTATGTTGAAATGGGTGATGTTGATGGTGCGAAAGACATCCTTGAGGAAGTCGCACTGGAAGGTAATGATGAGCAAAAGACCGAAGCACAGGATTTGCTCAAAAACCTGTCCTGATTCGTTATAATCAGACAGAGCGAAAATGGAACGCCGGCGACCTGCAAACATTTGCGGGTTGGGCCGGAGTTTCTCGTGTCTGACTGACCAATCCGGGAAGACCATTGTTTCAGCAACCTCAGGCACTGACGACGGACAAACCCATTGGCGAAGGCCGGGTAGCGCTGGCCTTCGAGTACAACGGCCGGAATTTCCATGGTTGGCAATTCCAGAAATCCGGCGTGAGAACGGTGGAAGCCGAGCTCAGCAAGGCCGTGGCCAAGGTTGCCAATCACCCTGTCGACCTGGTGTGCGCGGGCCGCACCGACGCAGGCGTGCACGCCAGTTATCAGATCGCGCATTTTGAAACACCCTCTGTAAGGACCCTTCGATCCTGGGTGATGGGGATCAATACCGCATTACCAGAGGACGTTGCCGTCCACTGGGCGGGGCCCGGGAAAGCAGATTTTCATGCGCGCTTTTCAGCGGTTTATCGGCGTTATCGATACATTATTGCTAACAACCCGGTTCGCCCGGGTATCCAGCAAGGCCAGGTTTCATGGGTTTACACGCCCCTGGATGCTATGTCGATGCATGAGGCAGCTCAGTATCTGGTTGGCGAACATGATTTTTCTGCCTTCCGGGCAGCGGGCTGCCAGTCCCGATCGCCTGTCCGGTTTTTGGAAGCAATCAGTGTCAGCAGAAAGGGCCAGTTTGTGGTTGTGGACGTACAGGCTAATGCCTTCCTTCATCATATGGTTCGCAATATCGCCGGAGCGTTAATTGCAGTCGGTTCGGATCAGAAGCGTGTTGAGTGGATTCATGAGATACTCGGATCCGGTGATCGACGGCAGGCAGGAGTGACAGCGCCGCCTCACGGCCTTTACCTTGTGGATGTGGGCTATCCTGGCGAGTTTGGTATTCCGAGCGCCGAATGCGGACCTGACTTTGCAGTTCCCTGGTTCAGCAGTCAGGAGAACCGGCCGGTTAAACCCACACACATTCATCGCAAGCAGCGAAACTGATATGAGAACCCGTATTAAAATCTGTGGGCTTACCCGGCCACAGGACGTGGTAGCCGCCGCTAATGCGGGTGCCGACTCGGTTGGCTTTGTATTCTATGAGCCTAGCCCGAGGAACGTTTCAATAGAATCGGCAGTCGAACTGCTGCGCTCTGTTCCGCCTTTTGTGGTGGCGACTGGATTATTTGTGAACCCGGAGCGCGAATTTGTGGAAGAGGTATTATCAAAGGTACCGCTGGATCTGCTTCAATTTCATGGGGACGAAACGCCGGAGTTTTGCGACAGCTTCCCGGCCCGATGGATCAAAGCAGTCAGAGTTCGCGCCGAAGGCGACATCGAGCGCGCCTTCCGGACTTATTTTCGGGCCAGCGGATTGCTTGTCGATGCCTGGGTGGCGGATAAATTTGGCGGCACGGGTGAATCGTTCAACTGGAAACTGATCCCCTCTGTGCGCCCACTGCCGCTGATATTGGCCGGCGGCCTGGCTTCGGATACCGTAGCGAGCGCTGTCGAACAGGTCCGTCCGTGGAGCGTTGACGTAAGCGGTGGGGTAGAGACTGGTAAAGGCATCAAGAATGCCGCCAAAATGACTGACTTTATTAACGAGGTACACCGTGTCGATGAAACTGACTGAAGAATTGTTAAGTGGATTTCCGGATGCGCGGGGTCACTTCGGCGCCTACGGCGGCCGTTTCGTGTCCGAAACTCTCTTTGATTCGCTGACGACACTCGAAAGAGAGTACAAGCGATTAAAGGATGACCCTGACTTTCAGGCCAGCTTTGACAAGGATCTGGCGCACTACGTGGGGCGTCCGTCACCACTGTACCTTGCCGAGCGTTTGACTCGGGAGACCGGCGGTGCGCAGATCTGGCTCAAGCGGGAAGATCTGAACCATACCGGTGCTCACAAAGTGAACAATACGATTGGTCAGGCCTTGCTGGCCAGCTTTCTGGGCAAGAAACGAATTATTGCTGAGACTGGTGCGGGTCAGCACGGTGTTGCGACAGCGACCGTGTGTGCCCGTCTGGGTCTTGAGTGCCATGTTTTCATGGGTGCAGAAGACGTCCAGCGCCAGTCTCTCAACGTTTACCGCATGAAGCTGTTGGGTGCTTCAGTTCATTCGGTTCAGAGTGGCACGAAAACTCTCAAAGACGCCATGAACGACGCCATGCGGGATTGGGTCGCGAATGTGGACGATACTTTTTATATTATCGGTACCGTTGCCGGGCCCCACCCCTACCCGCTGCTGGTTCGGGATTTCCAGTCGGTGATTGGTCGCGAAACCCGCCAGCAGAGTCTGGCCCAGGCCGGTAAGCTGCCGGACGCATTGGTCGCTTGTGTCGGCGGCGGTTCCAATGCCATTGGTATGTTCTATCCATTCCTGACGGACGAATCGGTTCAGTTGTACGGTGTTGAAGCCGGCGGGCTCGGTATTGAAACCGGCCAGCATGCGGCGCCGCTCAGTGCCGGCCGGCCGGGGGTGTTGCACGGAAACCGGACCTATCTGATGGAAGACGAGAATGGTCAGATCGCGGGCACCCACTCGGTCAGTGCCGGCCTTGATTACCCGGGCGTAGGGCCGGAACACAGCTGGTTGAAAGACATTGGCCGCGCGCATTATGTGTCGGTAACGGACGATGAGGCGCTAGAGGGCTTCCGGACGCTTACCCAGAAGGAGGGCATCATGCCGGCCCTCGAAACGGCTCATGCCGTCGCTTACGCAATCAAGCTCGCAGCTACCATGGACAAGGATCAGGTGGTGGTGATCAACGTGTCGGGTCGCGGCGACAAAGATATGCAGACCATTGCCAAAATCGACGGCATAGAGATGTAACGGCACTCAAGGATTAACAGGAGAAAGCATGAGTCGAATTGAAGGGGTTCTTAAATCCCTCAAAGCCCAGGGTCGAAAAGCGTTAATACCCTATATCACCGCGGGCGACCCGCATCCGGACCAGACCGTTGATCTGATGCACACGCTGGTGGCGGCCGGTGCCGACATCATCGAGTTGGGCGTGCCGTTTTCTGATCCCATGGCAGACGGCCCGGTGATTCAGCAGGCCTGCGAGCGCGCTCTGGTCCATGGCACATCCCTGCGCCAGGTTGTGGCCATGGTGAAGACCTTTCGGGAAAAGGACGACCATACCCCGATTGTGCTGATGGGCTATCTTAATCCCATGGAAGCGATGGGTTACGAGCAGTTTGCCAACACCGCCAAGGCGGCGGGTATTGATGGAATCTTGACGGTGGATCTGCCCCCGGAAGAAGCGGACGAAGTGGCGCCGTTGTTTACTGAGCGTGGTCTCGACGCCATTTTCCTGCTCGCGCCAACGACGACGGACGAAAGGATTCGGTTAATTAGTCAACACTGTTCCGGTTATGTGTACTATGTTTCTTTCAAGGGCGTTACCGGATCCGGCACGATCGATATTGACGAAGTGGCTTCGAAAGTGGCCCATATTCACGAATTGACGGCCCTTCCGGTTGGCGTCGGGTTCGGTATTCGGGATGCGGAGACTGCGGCGGCGGTCGGACGGGTATCCGATGGTGTAATTGTTGGCAGTGTTCTGGTGGATACAATAGCCCGCAATCAGGCAGATCCGGAACAGCTCAAAGGTGCGCTGACCGAACTGCTTAAACCGATGCGAGAGGCGTTGGACAACCTGGCGTCCTGATTGCAACGCTGGACAGGGGAACAGGAACGCTGGACTGGGGATCACGGGATAGGATGAGACCATGAGTAACTGGCTGGATAAAATCATGCCGAGCAAGATTCGCTCGGAGTCCAAGCAAAGAATGGGCGTGCCCGAAGGATTGTGGAAAAAGTGCCCCAAGTGCGGTGCTTTTCTGTACAAGCCTGAGTTGGACAAAAATCTGGACGTCTGTCCCAAGTGCAACCACCATCTGCGTATCACCGCCCGACGCAGGCTTGATGTGTTTCTCGACCCGGACGGGCGGGAAGAAATCGGCGCCGAACTGGAGCCCTGGGATCGTCTAAAGTTCAAAGACAGCAAACGTTACAAAGATCGCCTTACCCAAAATCAGAAAGCGACGGGCGAGAAAGACGCTCTGATCGTTATGCGGGGTAAGACTCTGGATATACCGCTGGTCGCTGTGGCGTTCGAATTTAACTTTCTCGGCGGTTCCATGGGGCAGGTGGTAGGCGAGAAATTCGTTCAGGCGGCAAATGTGTGCCTGGAGGAGCGGATTCCACTTGTGTGCTTTTCGGCCAGTGGTGGTGCGCGTATGCAGGAGGCGATTATCTCGCTGATGCAGATGTCCAAAACCGCCGCTGTTCTTGAGAGAATGAGGCAGGAAGGCATTCCCTACATTTCGGTGATGACCGATCCTGTGTTCGGCGGTGTTTCGGCGAGTCTGGCTATGCTGGGTGATCTCAACATTGCGGAGCCCTACGCGCTGATTGGTTTTGCCGGACCCCGGGTTATCGAGCAGACAGTTCGGGAAAAACTGCCAGAAGGCTTTCAGCGCAGTGAATTTCTGCTGGACCACGGTGCCATAGACATGATCCTGCACCGCCATCAGATGCGTGAGCGCATAGCGGCCCTGCTGGCCAAGTTCAGTGGTCTGGAACAAACGGCGAAAGAACAGCCCATCGAGTTTGAAGTGTCGGAAAAACCGGAAACCGATGTCGCCGACGAATGATCCCCCGGCCCGGTTGCGTTCTGCGCCGGGCGAGGGTGCCTCCCTTGCCGAATGGCTGACTTACCTGGAGTCCATCCACCCCACCGACATTGATCTCGGCCTTGACCGGGTGCTGCTGGTTTACAGGCGGCTGTTCCGCCGCAATCCCCGTGCGCGGATCGTGACCGTGGGTGGAACCAATGGCAAAGGGAGTGCTGTGGTTGCGCTTGAACATCTTCTGGGCCGGGCTGGCCGACGCACCGGAACCTATACATCTCCCCACCTGCAAAGATACAACGAGCGGGTACGAATCGATGGTAAAGACGTGTCAGATGACACGTTGGTCCGAGCTTTTGAAGCGGTAGAAGCGGTCCGTGGCCCGGTTTCGCTGACCTATTTCGAATTTGGTACTCTCGCGGCGTTTTTGGTGTTCAATGAGGCCGGCGTTGACGACTGGGTTCTCGAGGTAGGTCTTGGAGGACGGCTGGACGCCGTCAATATTCTCGATTCAGATCTGGCCATCATCACGTCCGTGGATATCGACCATGTCGCGTTCCTGGGGAATGACGTCGAAACCATCGGGTTCGAAAAAGCCGGCATTCTTCGACCGGATCGGCCAGCGATATTTGCAGATGTAAACCCGCCTCTTTCGGTTCTTCAGCAGGCCCGTGCTCAGAACATTCAGCTTCTCCGGCCGGGTATGGGATACCGGCTTTTGGATTCCGCTGAACCGGGCGCAAATACGACGCTGGTGATTGATGGTGACCCGGCTCAGATTGCACTGCCAAGTGTTGGTCTGCCGGTGAACAGTCTTGCCGCAGCTGCGGTTGCGATCCGGCAGCTCGAGCCGAACCTCGCTATAGGCGAAATCGAGCGGGTACTGGCTGGCCTGGCCTTGCCCGGGCGGTTTGAGCGTTTGCAAGAGATACCGCAGATTATTGTCGACGTCGGTCATAACCCCCACGCCGCCCGTTGGTTGTCGTCCCGACTAAGCCGGATTCGCAGGCCGGGCCAGCGGCTGATCGCGGTTTATGGCGCTTTGGGCGATAAAGATGTGGAAGGGGTGATTGCCGCCATGTCGGATCAGGTCGATCTCTGGTTTCCGGCAGCGCTTGAGGTGCCGCGAGGTTTGGGCTGTCGTGAGCTCTGTGCGCGAATGGCCTTGCCTGAGACAGCCGTTGCGGGATGTTCCAGGTCAGTCAGGGACGCGGTATTAGCCGCGTTGGCTGAGGCCGATGACAATGATGTTCTGATCATCTTCGGTTCATTTTTTACCGTCGCGGCCGCCCGGGAAGTATTGTTGTAGCGACGTCTTAAATCTTCGTCATACCTTCGTGGATGTTTTGAGTTCACACGCTGTGGCGGTTAGTATCGGCTGTGCAATAGGGCGCCGCCCGACGGCTGGCATCAAATGGGGGAGTTCAACGTGAACGGACTGAAACAGCGGATCATTGGCGCACTGGTACTGGTCTCTCTGGCCGTTATATTTGTCCCCATGATGTTTGACGAACCTCACTCGGAGCGTAAAACCAGCGCCATTCAGATTCCCGAAGAGCCGCCGTTCCCGGAAGTGGACATGCCGGAGCCAGACACCACTGAGCCGCCCGCTTACAGTATGGAGGAACTGAGTCCTGAAACTGACCCAGAACCGGTCGCTGAACCTGCGGTAGAGCAGAATATAACGGGTGAGAGTGCGGAGCCGGAGGCAGTGCCAGAACAGGCAGAAACTGCGGATTCGCGGCCCTCAGAGGAAGATGAACCGGTCGCTGCCGAATTCACTCGTTCACTGAAAGGTGCCTGGGTCGTCCAGTTAGGCAGTTTTGGCAGTAGCGAAAACGCAACCAGGCTTCGGGAACAGGTTCGGGAAAAGGGCTACAGCTCCCATCTACAGGAAATTACCCGCGGGGATTCCCAGCTTACTCGTGTGTTCAGCGGTCCGTTTGCTGAAAAAGCTGAGGCTGAAAGAGCCAAGCAGGCCCTGGACAAGGCTTTTGGACTCAACAGCCTCGTTACCTCTGGCGGACAATGACGGACCCGTTGCGGCATTGATTTTGGCTGAAATCGGTGCCGGCTCAAAAGTGCGGTTTGGTCAGGTGGCGTTTCCTGATAGAATTCGCGCTTCTCAATTCATACCGGATTTCCAATGGACGCGCTGATCTGGATCGACTGGGTCATCATTGCCCTGATAGCGGTATCGACGCTCATCAGTCTGAAGCGGGGTTTCGTCAAGGAAGCGCTTTCACTGGTGACCTGGGTGGGCGCGTTTATTCTGGCCCGTACCTTCCATCCGCAAATGCAGTCACTCCTGGAGAGTACGGTTGAGACGCCTCTTGTGCGTCTGATAGCAGCCTTTGCCATCCTATTTTTCGGCACCTTAATTGTTGGCGCCGTAATCAATAACATGATCGGACACCTTGTCAGGGCAACCGGCCTTTCTGCGACGGACCGGGTTCTGGGGATGGGCTTTGGGCTTTTGCGCGGACTGGTGGTGGTCATTGTCGGCATTGCCTTCACCCGCTATACGCCGCTTTCAGAAGATACCTGGTGGCGAACATCGGTGATGATTAACCACCTGGCTGTGGTGGAAGACTGGTCCAGAAGAACATTGGGCGATGAATTTGCCCGGCTTCTCGGTCCGGCAGGAGGGGGCATGGAGGTTCCCGATTTGCAAACGGACGACGCCGGGGAAGCTGCCTCTACGTCCGGTTAACATTCAGTTCAAACGCCTGGGAGAATACCGTAGCCATGTGTGGCATCGTCGGCATAGTCAGCACCTCTAACGTCAATCAGTCGCTTTATGATGCGCTGACCGTACTTCAACACCGAGGCCAGGACGCAGCGGGTATTGTGACATTCCAGGACGAGCGTTTTTATCTGCGCAAGGACAATGGCCTGGTCCGCGATGTGTTTCGCACCCAGCATATGCGTCGCCTCGTTGGCAACGTAGGAATTGGCCATGTTCGCTACCCTACGGCTGGCAGTTCAAGCTCTGCTGAGGCGCAGCCGTTCTACGTCAACAGCCCCTACGGGATTACCCTGGCGCACAACGGCAATCTGACCAACGCCGAGGAACTGAGCCGTGATCTGTTTCGCACGGATCTTCGGCACATCAACACCAAATCCGACTCCGAGGTCCTGCTGAACGTGTTTGCCCACGAACTGCAGAAGTTGGGCAAACTTGATCCGACCAAGGACGATATTTTTGCGGCTGTCCGCGCCGTCCATCGGCGCTGCAAGGGTGCTTACGCCGTGATTGCCATGATTACCGGTTACGGTATTGTCGGATTCAGGGATCCGAATGGCATTCGTCCGGCCTGCTATGGCGTTCGTCATACCGACCAGGGAGACGAATACATGATCGCCTCTGAGAGTGTTGCGCTGAGTGCGGCTGGCTGCAAACTGGTGCGGGATATTGCACCGGGTGAAGCGGTTTATATTGAAACTGACGGTACGTTCCACACCCAGCAATGCGCGGATGACCCGCACCTGTTCCCCTGTATCTTCGAGCATGTCTATTTTGCCCGCCCGGATTCGATCATCGACAAGGTTTCCGTTTACAAAGCTCGCCTTCGCATGGGCGAAACTCTGGCGGAGAAGGTGCTGAGGGAGAATCCGGATCACGATATTGATGTGGTTATGCCGATACCGGACACCAGCCGCACCTCGGCCATGCAGATGGCTCATCGGCTGGGCGTCAAATTTCGGGAAGGCTTCATCAAGAACCGGTACATCGGTCGTACATTTATTATGCCCGGCCAGAAGATGCGGAAAAAATCCGTGCGGCAGAAGCTTAACCCCATTGATCTGGAGTTTCGTGGCAAAAATGTCATGCTCGTGGACGATTCCATTGTGCGAGGCACCACGTGCCAGGAAATTGTCCAGATGGCTCGGGACGCCGGTGCCCGCAAAGTCTATTTTGCCTCGGCTGCACCCCCGGTCCGTTATCCCAACGTTTATGGCATAGATATGCCGTCGGTGAACGAGCTTATTGCCCACGACAAGAGTGTTGAGGAGATCGGCAAAATTATTGGCGCCGACTGGTTGCTTTACCAGGATCTCGAGGATCTGATTTCCAGTGTCAGTGATGTGAATCCGGATATCGAAGGCTGGGAATGCTCCGTGTTTACCGGTAACTACATTGCGGGTGACGTTGACGCTGCGTATCTCGAGAAGCTGGAAGCCGCCCGAAACGATGAACAGCGTTTTAACACGGGGTCGGGTGAATCATCCGATAACGGTATCATTGACCTTTACAACGACGAAGACTAGACCATGACCCATTACCGCGACCAGCAAGTCAGGATTCCCGAATCGGATCTTGAAGGCATGTCCGTGGATACGCTTGCCGTCAGAGCCGGACAGATCCGCACGGGCGAACTTGAACACAGTGATGCCATTTTCCCTACGTCGAGCTTCGTCTACGCGAGTGCGGCCCAGGCGGCGGCACGATTCGGAGGAGACGAGCCCGGCAATATTTACAGCCGCTTTACCAACCCCACCGTTCAGGCCTTCGAGGCTCGCCTGGCAGCAATGGAAGGGGGGGAGCGTTGCGTTGCGACGGCGTCCGGCATGTCGGCCATTCTGGCAACCTGTATGGCCCTGCTGAACGCGGGCGATCACGTTATCTGCTCACGGGGCGTGTTTGGTACGACCAATGTCCTTTTCCAGAAATACCTCGCCCGCTTCGGTGTTGAAACGTCGTTTGTAAAACTGACTGAACAGGGTGAGTGGGAATCGGCAGTCCGTCCGGAAACCCGGATGATTTTTATCGAAACGCCGTCGAATCCGCTATGCGAAGTGGCGGATATGGAGAAGTTGGCCGAGTTTTCCCGTCGGCATAATGCGCTGTTTGTGGTGGATAACTGTTTTTGTACGCCGGTATTGCAAAGACCGCTGGAACAGGGCGCGGATATTATTATCCACTCCGCCACCAAGTATTTGGATGGTCAGGGCCGTTGTGTCGGTGGTGCGGTTGTGGGTTCGGCGAAACTGATGGAGGAAGTTTACGGGTTCCTGCGCTCGGCTGGTCCCACCATGAGCCCGTTCAACGCCTGGGTGTTCCAGAAGGGCCTGGAAACCTTACCAATTCGTATGCGCGCTCACTGTGACAATGCGCTAGAGTTGGCCACGTGGTTGCAAACGCAGGAAACTGTTGAAGAAGTCTATTACGCCGGCCTTGCCAGTCACCCGCAGCACGAGCTGGCTAAAAAGCAGCAAAGCGGCTTCGGCGGGGTGTTATCGTTCCGGGTCAGGGGTGGACGTGAGCAGGCCTGGGCGTTCATTGATGCCACCCGGATGATCTCTATCACGGCTAACCTGGGGGATGTCAAAACGACGATCACCCATCCGGCAACCACGACACACGGGCGTCTGTCTGATGACGACAAAGAACAGGCCGGCATTACCGAAAATTTGGTCCGGATCTCGGTCGGTATAGAAGCAGTGGCTGATCTTAAAACTGACCTTCAGCGAGGGTTTGAGATGCTCGAAAATCATTGGAAGGGAACCGTCTGAGCATTCATGGCTGAGAGCGAAAAAGCACGGAAACATCAGGAGCTGTCTCCAAAACAGGAGAAGTTCCGGCGATTTGTGGCACAGGGCGCACGGGAAGGCGCGGTGATCGCGCTGGTTGCCCTGTGTATCTATCTTGGCATGGCCCTGGTGACCTTCAGTCCGTCAGATCCGGGTTGGGCATCCATTGGTCACGAAACCGCTGTGCAAAATCACGCAGGACGCACGGGCGCCTGGCTCGCCAGCCTGCTTAGGGATTTCTTCGGTGACGTTGCTTTCCTGTTTCCGCTCATGGTCGCGTGCTACGTTCTGATGCTTATCCGGTTGCGCAGTCAACCGATTGATCCGCACCTGCCCCTGCTGCTGGTGCGTTTTGGCGGTTTCCTGCTGATTCTGCTCTCCGCGACCAGCCTTCTGTCGCTTTATTCGGTTTTCGGCCTTGGCGTGTCCTCAGGCGGCGTCCTTGGCGCTGCGGTGTCGGAAGCCATGGTCCGGTTTTTCAACCTGCCAGCCACAACGCTTCTGCTGATTGCGATTTTCCTGTTTGCGCTGACGGTCAGTACGGGCCTGTCCTGGTTCTGGCTGATGGACCGGATTGGCGCCGGCACGCTTAAATTCGGTAACAGCATTTCCAGTTTTTTCCGGAAGTCGGCCAAGGTGCAGAAACCCGCACCCAAAGCACCGCCGCCCAGACCAGAACCCCCGGTCGTTAATGACGAGGTCACCCGCTATCCGGCAGCTCGAAAAACACCCTGGTGGAAAAGGCTGATTCCGGGCCGGCGCAAGGCACTCAAACCCGGTTCTGTTGCCAAAGAACGCGTGGAGCCTGCCATTGACGGTGTGTTTTCTTCGAGCTCTGCGGATGATCAGCCACGCCTGGAAAGCTTCAGCTCGCGGGACGACAACGCCCCTGCCGCCAGGCAGACTGCGAGGCCGGCGTCGCCGAAAGAAAGCAAGTCCGCGAAATCCCTAAAGATCTCTCCGTTTAAACGGGACGAGCAGCAGCCTGGTGAGAAGGCGGGGTCTGAAAAGCAGGGCTCGCTGCTTGAGGACATTGAGAGTGCCATTCCACCGATTTCCTTGTTGGACCCCCCAGAAGAACGCAAGGAGAGGGGGTACTCTGAGGAATCGCTGCAGCATATGTCGCGACTGCTGGAAGAAAAACTGGCAGATTTTGGCGTGACGATTGAAGTGGTTGAAGTCAATCCCGGCCCGGTCATTACCCGTTTTGAAATAAAACCGGCCGCCGGGGTGAAGGTCAGCAAAATCTCCAATCTGGCGAAGGATCTGGCCCGCTCGCTAGCGGTTCTCAGTGTTCGTGTTGTAGAGGTCATTCCCGGTAAATCCGTGGTGGGAATTGAAATACCCAACGAAGAACGGGAAATGGTTCGGCTCAGCGAAGTTCTGAATGCGAAAGTGTTTCAGGAATCTTCTTCCGCCCTGACCATGGCCCTGGGCAACGACATCGGCGGTAACCCGATGGTCGCCAATCTGTCCAAAATGCCGCACTTGCTGGTCGCTGGCACCACCGGTTCCGGCAAATCGGTCGGTGTGAATGCCATGATTCTCAGCATCCTGCTGAAGGCCACGCCGGAAGAGGTCCGCTTTATCATGGTGGACCCGAAGATGCTCGAATTAAGCATTTATGATGGCATTCCGCACCTTCTTGCCCCGGTAGTGACGGATATGAAAGATGCCGCTAACGCCCTGCGCTGGTGTGTTGCGGAAATGGAGCGGCGTTACAGGTTATTGGCCAGCCTGGGTGTCAGGAATCTAGCCGGCTACAATCGCAAAATCCGCGATGCAGCCGCCGCCGGCGAACCGATTCTGGACCCGATCTGGAAGCCGGATGAATACCTTGCTAACGATGAGCAGGAACGTCCGGAGCTGGAAACTCTGCCGTTTATTGTGGTGGTGATCGACGAATTTGCCGACATGATGATGATTGTTGGCAAAAAGGTAGAAGAATTGATCGCCCGGATTGCCCAGAAGGCGAGGGCGGCAGGTATTCACCTTATTCTGGCGACTCAGCGCCCATCTGTTGACGTGATTACCGGTCTTATCAAGGCCAATATCCCGACCCGCATGTCGTTCCAGGTATCGTCCAAAATTGATTCGCGCACCGTGCTGGACCAGGGCGGCGCAGAACAACTTCTCGGGCATGGTGACATGCTGTATCTGCCTCCGGGTTCAGGGCTGCCGGTGCGGGTTCACGGAGCTTTTGTGGACGATGACGAAGTGCACCGCGTGGTCAAGGCCTGGAAGGCGCGCGGGGAACCCGTTTATGTGGACGATGTGCTCAATGGGGCGGAAGGCGAAAGTCTGCCCGGGGTGCCGTCATTGAGCGAAGGTGGGGGCGACAGCGAAGGCGACGCCCTGTTTGACGAGGCTGTTGCTTTTGTTACCGAAGGCCGGCGGGTATCCATTTCGTCGGTACAGCGCAAATTCAAGATCGGATACAACCGGGCGGCCAATCTGGTTGAAGCCATGGAAGCCTCCGGCGTTGTAAGCGCCGCTGGCAATAACGGCGCACGGGAAGTTCTGGCAGCGCCGCCCCCAAGAGATTAGGAGATTATCTGTGAGACATTCTGTAAAAAGCCTTCGCCCGATTTCTATTGTGCTGGCGTGGGCGCTGTTAGTGCTCCCCGTGTCGATACTGAACGCAGAGGAACGCATCGATAAGCCGGCCGCGGTGCTTGCCGGCCTGCTCGAGGGCTATAAAACATTCGAAGCTTCGTTCATCCAGATTGTCGTTAATGGGAATGGCAATGAGGTTCAGGAAACCCGGGGAAAACTGAAAGCCAAACGTCCCGGGATGTTTTACTGGGAGACCAGCTCGCCCCATTCGCAGTTTATCTCCAGCGACGGCAGCAAGGTCGAAGTTTATGATCCGGACCTTGAGCAGGTGACGGTGCATTCGCTGGATAAGCGAGTTGCGACAACGCCGGCATTACTGCTTAGCGGCCAAGTGGATAATCTGGATGAGAGTTACCGGGTGTCCGGTAGAAAGTTGGGAGAGACAACCCGTGAGTTCACCCTTGAGCCCAGAGATCAGGATTCGTTGTTTGTCTCGCTTCGGTTGACGTTCTCAGGGGGTGAATTGCAGGAGATGCGTATGCGGGATTCTCTCGCCCAGTTGAGCGTTCTGAGCTTCAATGACATTCTGGTCAACGGCACTATCGACGAAAGTGCCTTTATTCTGGAATACCCTGACTCTGTGGATGTTATCGGGAATGGTGCCTGATGCAGGAGAGCCTGTTCGAAGCCGAAACTGGCTTCCAACCTCTCGCGGCGCGAATGCGTCCTAGCAGCCTTGATGAATACGTCGGCCAGAACCATCTGGTCGGCGCGGGAAAACCGCTTCGGCGGGCGGTGGAGCAGCGTCAGCTCCACTCTATGATCCTCTGGGGCCCACCCGGTGTTGGCAAAACAACCTTTGCCCGGCTGCTGGCTAATCTTGGCGAGTTGAATTTTGAGACGCTTTCAGCGGTTCTGAGTGGTGTCAAAGATATTCGCGCTGTGGTTGACCGTGCCAAAGATCGTAAAAACACAGACGGCAGCGACACACTGCTGTTTGTGGATGAGGTCCATCGGTTTAACAAAAGCCAACAGGATGCGTTTTTACCGCACATTGAAGATGGCACCTTCATTTTTGTCGGGGCCACCACCGAAAATCCTTCCTTTGAGCTGAACAGTGCTCTGCTTTCCCGGACCCGGGTTTATGTGCTCAAAAACCTGGCAGATGACGAGCTGCTTGAATTACTTGACCGGGCGTTGTCCTGCGAACAGGGACTGAACGGGCAATTCAGTGTCGATCAGCCCGTTCTGGAGATGATTGCAGCGGCCGCCGGCGGAGACGCGCGCCGGGCACTGAATATCCTGGAAGTGGCGACCGATCTTGCTGAACCGGACTCCTGCGGCCACGACCGGATATCATCCGTTCACCTGGAGCAGGTATTACAGACCAGCCTGAGGCGCTTCGACAAGGGCGGTGACGTTTTTTACGACCAGATCTCGGCGCTGCACAAATCGGTTCGTGGGTCGGATCCGGATGGCTCGCTCTACTGGCTGTGCCGGATGCTCGATGGCGGCTGCGATCCCTTGTATGTCGCGCGTCGTCTGGTGCGTATTGCCAGTGAAGACATCGGCAACGCCGACCCCAGGGCGCTGCAGTTATCCATGGACGCCTGGGAGGCGCAGGAGCGGCTTGGATCACCGGAGGGCGAACTGGCTCTGGCCCAGGCGGTGACGTATCTGGCCATGTCGCCGAAAAGTAATGCGGTGTATAACGCCTTTAATCAGTGTCTGGCTGATATCAGAAAGGATCCGGACTATGAGGTGCCGGTGCACCTGCGCAATGCGCCCACCACTTTGCTGAAAAGCATGGGGCATGGCAATGAATACCGCTATGCCCACGACGAACCCGAGGGCTTTGCCGCGGGGGAGTCCTATCTGCCGGAAGCGATTCATCAACGCCGATATTACCGACCCCTAGCGCGGGGTCTGGAAATCAAACTGGCCGAAAAGCGTGACCGCCTTGACGAGAAAAACCACAACAGCCCGCAAAAACGCTACCCGCAAAACTGAAAACCGGCGCTTTCTTGGCCCGGTGTAGTCACAAGCCCCGTCAAAGGTATAATGCGCAGCTGTAATAGGCGTATGCACGCCAAATTCTCATCAGTAACGACAAATTCAGGATAATCATGCTCGATCCAAAACGTGTTCGCTCGCAGACTGAAGAAATCGCCCGTCGGTTGCAGGTCAAACACTTTGATTTTGACAGGGCCACTTTTGACCAGCTTGAAGAGCGTCGTCGCGCGCTGCAGGTAAAGACCGAAAACCTGCAGAGCGAGCAGAACCGCCGTTCCAAATCGATTGGCAAAGCCAAAGCCGCCGGTGAGGATATTCAGCCACTGCTGGAGGAGGTTGAGCAGTTGAAAGCTGGCCGGTCAGCGGCCGAAGACGAGTTGAGAATCCTGCAGGAAGAACTGAACGGCTTTCTGGCAACCATCCCTAATGTGCCAGATGAGGGCGTTTCAGCAGGTGCAAGCGAAGACGACAACGTAGAAGTCCGAAAATGGGGCGAGTCCGGAACTTTCAGCTTTGAACCCAAAGATCATGTGGCTCTGGGGGAGCAGTTGGGTGGCCTGGATTTTGAAACCGCAACCCGTCTTGCCCATTCCCGCTTTGCGGTGATGCGTGGCCCGGTCGCACGGCTACATCGCGCACTGGCCCAATTCATGATCAACCTGCATACCGAAGAGCACGGTTACATGGAAGCCTACGTGCCCTATCTGGTCAATGCCGATACGCTTTATGGCACCGGCCAGCTGCCGAAGTTCGAGGAAGACCTGTTCAAGATGGAGGGCGACAACCCGCTGTATCTGATCCCCACGGCAGAAGTGCCGGCGACCAATCTGGTCAGTGACACGATCCTGGCCGACGAGGAACTGCCCCTTAAGATGGTCTGTCATACGCCATGTTTCCGCAGTGAAGCGGGGTCCTATGGCCGCGATACTCGGGGCATGATCCGTCAGCACCAGTTTGACAAGGTAGAGCTGATCCAAATTGTTCGCCCGGACGAGTCAGAGGCCGCTCTGGAGGCCTTGACTGGTCACGCCGAAAAAGTGCTTCAGCTTCTGAAGTTACCTTATCGTCTGATGGATCTGTGCGGGGGGGATATGGGCTTCGCGGCGGCCCGCACGTACGATTTAGAAGTATGGCTGCCGGGGCAGGGCAAGTACCGCGAAATTTCGTCTTGCTCCAATACCCGGGATTTTCAGGCACGGCGCATGCACGCCAGATGGCGTAATCCGGAAACGAAGAAACCGGAGCCGGTCCACACGCTGAACGGTTCTGGTCTGGCGGTGGGCAGGGCTCTGATTGCCGTACTCGAGAATTACCAGCAGGAAGACGGCAGCATTCGGGTGCCGGATGTTCTGAAACCTTATATGGGAGGCCTTGAAACGATCCAATGAGTGAGAAAGCAGGCGACGCACCGTGGAATAACGTAGGGGCCAAGCCAGCTCCGGTTCGTTATTGGAAAAACCCGGTCACAAACAACCCCAACAATTCCGAGGGGGAAGTCGCTCTGGTCGGTGCCGGCCCCGGTGACCCGGAGTTGTTGACCCTCAAAGCCTGGCGGCTGATACAATCAGCCGATGTTGTGTTGTATGACAGACTGGTATCGCCGGAAATTCTGGCGCTCATTCCCGACAGGGCAGAGCAGATCCACGTTGGGAAGCAAAGGGCAAATCACACCTTGCCCCAGGATCAGATCAATAACCGTCTGGTTGAACTGGCCCGACAGGGCAAAAAAGTGGTCAGACTGAAAGGCGGCGACCCGTTTATTTTTGGTCGCGGTGGTGAAGAGATAGAGACTCTGGCGGCGGCGGGCGTGCGTTTTCAGGTGGTTCCCGGAATCACTGCGGCGTCCGGCTGTGCCGCCTATGCCGGTATCCCGCTGACACATCGTGATCATGCCCAGTCGGTCCGGTTCGTCACTGGCCACCTCAAGAATGACACCTGCGACTTGCCCTGGAAAGATTTCGTCCAGAACAACCAGACGCTGGTTTTCTATATGGGACTGGTCGGGCTGCCTATCATCTGCAGAGAGCTGATAGCTCATGGCATGAAAACCGATATGCCGGTAGCACTGGTTTCGAGGGGAACAACGCCGGAGCAGGAAGTGGTGGTTGGCAGCTTGTCGACTATTGTTGAGAGGGTCGAGCATCAGGCGGTATCGCCGCCCACGCTGGTTATCATCGGGCAAGTCGTGCGCTTGCGTAGTAGCCTCGACTGGATTGCAAGTGTTCCAATGCAATCCAGTCCCTCAGGCAAATAGCGCTCGGGTCACCGGCGGCCATCAGGCCCCGGTTTTGCGCGCCGGTAGGACGTCCTTTAGCTTATCGCGCATATCCCGCAGGGCTTTTTCCGTCGTATCCCAGTCAATACAGGCGTCGGTGACAGATACGCCATATTTCAGATCTTTGAGATTTTCGGGAATAGGCTGATTGCCCCAGTTCAGGTGGCTTTCCACCATCAGGCCCTGAATGGACTGATTCCCCTCCAGAATCTGATGTGCAATATCCTGAATGACCAGTGGCTGAATGCCCGGGTCTTTACTGGAATTGGCATGGCTGCAATCCACCATGACGGACTTGCGCAGCTTGGCTTTTTCAAGCGCCTGTTCGCAGAGTGCAACGTTAACCGAATCGTAGTTTGGCTTGCCGCCACCGCCACGAAGAACAACATGCCCGTAGTTATTCCCACGGGTGCGGATGATCGACACCTGCCCCTGTTGGTTTATCCCGAGAAAACTGTGGGGATGGGATACCGAGTTCATGGCATTCACGGCCACATCCAGGCTTCCGTCTGTACCGTTCTTGAAGCCGATGGCCATAGACAGGCCGCTACTCATTTCACGGTGAGTCTGCGATTCCGTGGTACGGGCGCCAATGGCAGACCATGAAATAGTGTCCTGCAGATACTGGGGCGAAATCGGGTCGAGTGCTTCGGTCGCCGTTGGCAGGCCAAGTTCGGAGATATCGAGAAGCAACCGGCGGCCGATATGAAGACCCTGTTCAATATCGAACGTATCATTAAGGTGCGGATCGTTAATCAGACCTTTCCAGCCTACCGTTGTACGGGGCTTTTCGAAATACACGCGCATGACGATGAGCAGCGTATCGCTTAGCTCATCGGCCAGAGTCTTAAGCTTTTGGGCGTATTCACGGGCGGCATCGACATCGTGGATGGAACAGGGACCTACCACAACGAATAGGCGGTGATCCTTGCCATCCATGATGTCATAAATGGCCTGCCGCCCCTTTTCCACGGTGTTGGCTGCTTTTTCTGAAAGCGGTAATTCGCGCTTGAGCGCTTCAGGGGTGATTAACGGTTCCTGACTCGCCACGTTCAGATTCTCTAGTTTGGTGCCCGACATGCTTGTGAAATCCCCTATTCTGCGAGAAGGTTATATTGCTTTATTTAACCCACCTTTTCAACGCCTCTGACGCGCGGAGATTGGATGCAGCAAGGCAGGCAACGCAAGCCCGAATCTCTGTCACTGGAGCAGGCAAAAAAGCGGATCGGGGACGTGCTCGCGAGTATCCGCATCCCTGATTTGCCCTATCCGGTTGGTAAGCCGGGAAAAGATTCAGTCAGTGACTGGACGCCGCTCCTGATGTCCTGCTGGACAGAACAGCGGGATGAACCGGTCAGTCATGTTATACGCTCGGTATCACTGGGCTGGTCAGTGCGCCAGATAAACGCCGCTTATGTGTCTGACCGCATCATGGACGTCTTCCTCAAATCCAGCGGGTTGCATCCCGAGCTTGCCCGGCGGATTGCCAGGTTGCGGTTTTTCCTTGCCTGGAGAATGAATCTTGACGGCGGTGACGCATTTAACGATTCCCTCATGAACTGGCTGGACAGCTTTCAGGACCTCCGTGGGTGGAGCGCTAACGGCGGGCGGTCATCAAGGCTCCTTCTGGATCAGCTTGATTCTCTGACCACGGAAGTGTCCGGGTGTTTTGAAACCGGCGATACCGCCGGCGTCACTGCTTTCTGCGAGCAATGGATCGCCGACGCCGGCAAGCGTGAGCAGCAGACGGAGCGACTGCGTGACCGTTTGCTGAAAACGGAGCAGGGCGCCGCCAGGCAGCGCCGGGCTGAGCACACGGCGAGAGCCGTGATCGGGCGTGCCATGGAAGGTCGTCAGTTGCCGGAACCGATCGTGCAGTTCGTGATGGATAGTTGGTTCGGGCTGCTGAAACAGATTATCTGGGAAGAAGGCCTGGTTGGCGATAACTGGCGTCACGCCAGCAAGCTGCTTGAGTGGCTGGTGTGGATTGGCGACCCGACGTTGTCTGATAAAGATAAAAACCGGCTCTACACCGTTGGTGAGCAGATTGGCGATCGAATCACTGATGTCTGGAATCGATTGAACAAAGACCCCCTGCCGGAAACGGCGCTGAGTGGCATTCAGTTGGTGATGGTTCAGCGGCTGCGCGGAGAGACCCCGGACTTGATGCCGGCGCTTCCGCCGCGGGACCGGTTTTCCTGGAACTCATCGTGGCTCACCCTGGAGCCGGTCCCGGAGCAGGAATGTCAGGACGTGCAGCTTAAATGGTACGTGGAAGGCGAGGGCGTGAAGGAGCAAAGGCGATTTTTCCTGTCGCTGCTGGAAGATACGCGGGAAGTGCTGTGGACTAATGGCGCCGGGGTGAAACTTGGGCTGTTGCCCTGGGGCTCATTCAAAGACGATTTTGAGCGGGGTGTGCTGCGCCCGCTTGCACCGATCAAACCGTTTGGCGAGGTGTTGGCAGAAACTGTGACTGCCCTGTCCAACGTGTTGCACAGGCAGATGCAACAGCGCAAACAGGCGTCCGAGGATGCGCAAAAACGGGCGGCTCTTCTGCGGCAGGAAAAGGAGCAGGCAGAAAAGGTGCGGGCCGAAGAGCAGGCGGCAAAGGCGGCAGAAAACGAAAAGCAGCGTCTTGAAGCAGAGGCGCTGCGACAAGCGGACGAAGATGCAGAGGCTGACCGCCTGCGACGGGAAAAAGAGGCGGCTGCACGTATTCTGGTCGAGGGAATCAAACTGGGTGGCTGGATTGTGGTCGAAAACAGGGAGTCGCCCAGTGAGGCCCAGCGCCTGAAACTGGCCGTCCGGATAAACGCCTCCCGCAAGCTGGTATTCGTAGACCGACTGGGCCTGAACCGTCGCGAATTTATTGAAGACGGTCTGATTGCTGCGGTTGTGGCCGGTGAGGTACGTGTTTTGGGCGCATCTGCGGAGTTCGATGACACCCTGTCACGGGTAGTGGGCCGTATCCGTGTTGGGAAATAACAATAACGTATTCTGGATGGGCGCGAATGATGAGTGACATTGATTACAGTTTTGGCAATGAAGACGACCCGTCTGGCTCGGCGGATAATCGATCCGAGTACCGGTTGGCGGCCAGTGCCCAGGTCACCCTGGAGCTGGAGTCCCGCGAACCGGAGACGACTGATGGGGTTTCCGGGCGGAGCCTGGTATTAAAAACCCGTGACCTTTCTGCCCGGGGATTTTCTCTGACAACGCGCGAACCGCTGATTGAACAGGCACTGCTGAGCGCTTCTGTGACACTCAATGATGAGTCCGGGGAGTTTCAGCTAACGGTCGATGTGGTCTGGTGTCGCCCGGCATCCGCTGGCGAATGGTTTGTGGGCCTGCGGATTCTGGAATCGGACGACACTGCCTATCTGGAATGGGTTGATGCGGTGGCAAAGGCTATGTCGGAAGACTGACACAGCAGGCCATCCGTCGTCAGTCTTCCAGTTCGCCCATACCGGTAATGTTGAAACCACCATCAACGTACATGATCTCGCCGGTGATACCGCTGGCCATATCCGAACACAGAAAAGCCGCCGCATTGCCAACTTCTTCCGTGGTTACATTACGGCGCAAAGGCGCTCGTCGTGCGTTTTCCTGAAGCATACGCCGGAAGCTCTTGATGCCGGATGCGGCCAGAGTTTTGATAGGTCCCGCAGAAATGGCGTTCACCCGGATACCATCACGGCCCAGACTGCCTGCCATATAACGCACGTTGGCTTCGAGTGAGGCCTTGGCAAGGCCCATGACGTTGTAGTTCTGAAGAACCTTTTCTGCGCCCAGGTAGCTCAGGGTCAGCAGGTTGCTGTTTTCGTGCATCATGCCTCTGGCAGCCTTGGCCAGCGCGACAAAGCTGAAAGAACTGATGTCGTGGGCGATGCGGAAGCCCTCACGGCTGGTCACATCAACGTAGTTGCCATTCAACTCCTCGCCCGGCGCAAAGCCCACCGAGTGAACGATGATGTCGATTTTGTCCCAGTGTTTGCCCAGATCCGTAAACACGTTTTCGATTTGCTCATCACTGGCAACGTCACAGGGAAAAATCAGATTGCTGCCCCAGCCCTCGGCGAATTTTTCCACCCGGGATTTCAGCTTTTCGTTCTGATAGGTAAACGCCAATTCAGCACCCTGTTTACTGAAAGCGTCCGCTATGCCGTAGGCAATAGAATGTTTGCTGGCCACGCCAACGATCAAGGCTCTTTTGCCGCTGAGTAATCCCATAAAAATCTCCCTTTGATGCAGTTCAGAGCATTATCCCTGAACCGGCTTCTGATAAGTAACGCTCAATTGGTCGTAGTGTTATCAATGTGTTCCGGCTGTCTGGTACCAGGGCGCTCAGCTGTAAAACAGCGAGGCGTTCAGCAACTCCTTTGTATACTCGTGCTGAGGATTGCGAAAAATATCGGCGGCATCGCCGTATTCGACGACTTTTCCGTTTTTCAGCACCAGAAGCTTATGGCTAAGCGCCCGCACCACAGCCAGATCATGACTGATGAACACATAGCTTAGACCATATTTTTCCTGCAAATCCCGCAGCAGATGAATCACCTGCTTCTGCACTGTCCGGTCCAGCGCCGAGGTGGGCTCATCCAAAATGATCAGTTCCGGTTGGAGCACCAGTGCCCGGGCAATGGCAATGCGCTGACGCTGGCCCCCGGAAAACTCATGGGGGTAGCGGTGCCGGGCTTCGGGATCGAGCCCTACGTCTGTCAGAGCCTGTATAACGAGCTTGTCTTGCTCTTGCGGCGTTACGGAAAGGTGAATCTCCAGGCCTTCACGAATGATTTCCGCGATTGACATTCTGGGACTGAGACTGCCAAACGGGTCCTGAAAGACAATTTGGACCTGGCGGCGGAACGGGCGGAATTGCTTCTGATTAAGCGGCCCCAGCTCTTTTCCGGAGAGCCGGACGGAACCGGTGCAAGCGGTCAGCTTAAGCAGAGCGTGGCCGATGGTCGTTTTGCCACTGCCGCTTTCACCCACAATACCGAGAGTTTCGCCGCGGTTCAGGGAAAAGCTGGTGCCATCGACGGCCTGGAACCAGGCCTTGGGTTTACCAAACATCGAACGTTTGGTGGTGAACCGGACATCCAGCCCTGACACTTCCAGAAGCGGATCTTGAGTGATCGCCGGCTTTGAGGGCGAGGCGGGGGGCTCGGCTTCCAGCAGTTTTCGGGTGTAGGGATGCCGGGGCGTCTCGAACAGCGTTTCGGTCGGCGCTGATTCCACCACCTTGCCGTGCTCCATCACAACGACCTGGTCGGCGTAACGGCGAACAATGGACAGGTCGTGGGTGATCAGCAGAATGGCCATGCCAAGCTTCTGCTTAAGTTCCCGCAACAATTCCAGTACCTGCTTTTGCACGGTCACATCCAGCGCCGTTGTGGGCTCGTCGGCAATGAGAAGATCCGGCTCGTTTGCCAGAGCCATCGCAATCATTACCCGTTGTTTCTGGCCACCCGAAAGTTGATGCGGGTAACTTGAAAGGCGCTCTACCGCCTCGGGTATGCCAACCAGTTCCAGCAGTTCGATACACCGCGCACGAGCCTCGGCGTCTCGCAGGCCACGATGCAAGGCCAGAGTTTCGCTGATCTGTTTTTCCACTGTGTGAAGCGGGTTCAGCGAGGTCATCGGTTCCTGGAAAATCATGCTTATTTTGCGGCCACGAATCTGTCTCAGACGTTTGTCGCTGAGTGACAGCATGTTGTCGCCCTGAAAATCGATCCGGCCAGTGGGATAGCTGGCGTGGCGTTCATCCAATAATCGCAGTATCGAAAGCGCGGATACGGACTTTCCGGAACCACTTTCCCCGACCAGCGCCAGGGTTTGTCCCCGTTCGATTGACAGGGACAAACCATCCACGGCCCGGGGGGCACCGTCGAAACTGATTGAAAGATCGTTGATTTCCAGCAATGACGACATATCAGTTCTTTCTCGGGTCAAATGCATCGCGAACGGCTTCGCCCACAAATACCAGCAGCGTCAGCATGATCGATAGGGATATGAACGCGGAAATGCCCAGCCAGGGTGCATGAAGGTTGGCTTTGCCCTGGGCGATCAATTCACCCAGTGAAGGAGAGCCCGAAGGTAGGCCGAAGCCAAGGAAATCCAGTGATGTCAGCCCGGTAATCGCGCCCGTCAGAATGAACGGCAGAAACGTCAGGGTGGCAACCATGGCATTGGGCAAAATGTGTCGGAACATGATCTTGCGGTTATCCAGGCCCAGCGCCCGGGCGGCTTTCACGTATTCAAAGTTCCGGGCTCGCAAAAATTCAGCGCGAACGACATCAACCAGCCCCATCCAGCTGAACAGCAACATGATGCCAAGCAGCCACCAGAAGTTTGGCTGGACAATGCTGGACAGAATAATCAGTAAATAAAGGACGGGCAGGCCGGACCAGATTTCGATAAAACGTTGCCCGAGCAGATCTACCTTGCCGCCGTAAAAGCCCTGTACGGCGCCAACTGCGACACCCACAATGCAACTCAGTATCGTTAGGATTAACCCAAAAAGAACCGATATGCGAAATCCATAAATCACCCTGGCGGCAACGTCCCGTCCCTGATCGTCTGTGCCGATCCAGTTCTCGGCGCTTGGGGGCGCTGGCGAGGGAACGTCCAGATTGTAATTGGTGGTGTTGTAACTGAACCGGATGGGCGGCCAGACCATCCAGCCTTCCGCCTCTATGGCACCGGCCACGAAGTCGTCCCGGTAATCGGCCTCTGTGGGCAGAAATCCGCCAAAGGTTTCGTCGGAGACAGTCTCAAATACCGGAAAGTAAAGTTCATCCTGATAGGACACTATGAGGGGCTTGTCGTTGGAAATCAGTTCTGCACACAGTGACAGACCGAACAACGCCAGGAATACCCACAATGACCAGAAGCCCCGCCGGTTATTGCGAAAGTTTCTGAGGCGCCGCTGCTGTATCGGGGTAAGCGTCATGCGCCCTCCCGGCTTTCAAAATCAATGCGGGGGTCAACAAGGACATAGGTGATGTCGCTGACCAGCTTCAGTATCAGGCCCATCAAAGTGAATATGTATAGCGTGCCAAATACAACGGGGTAGTCCCGGTTCAGTGCAGCTTCAAAGCCAAGCAATCCGAGGCCATCGAGCGAAAAGATTACCTCAATCAATAACGAGCCTGTGAAGAACAGCGATACCAGAACGCCCGGCATGCTGGCGATAACAATCAGCATCGCGTTGCGGAACACGTGGCCGTATAGCACTTGCTTTTCTTCCAGTCCTTTGGCCCGGGCTGTTACCACATATTGCTTGCCGATTTCGTCAAGGAACGAATTCTTGGTCAGAAGGGTCAGGGTTGCAAAGCCGCCTATCACATTGGCCGTGACCGGCAATGCCAGATGCCAGAAGTAGTCGCCGACCTGCTGATACCAATTCATCTCATCAAAGTTTGACGAGGTCAGGCCCCGCAGTGGAAACCAGTCCAGATAGCTGCCGCCGGCAAACAGCACAATAAGCAGGATGGCAAACAGAAAACCGGGAATCGCATATCCGATCACAATGACGGAACTGGTCCAGACATCAAAACGCGACCCATCGGCGACCGCTTTGCGCACACCCAGAGGAATGGAGATCAGGTAAATGATCAGGGTAGACCAGAGCCCGAGGGAAATGGATACCGGCATCTTGTCTACGATGAGTTCTATGACGGTTCGCTGCCGGTAAAAGGACTCGCCGAAGTCAAAAGTGGCGTAATCCTTCAGCATCTTCAGGAAACGCTCGTGGGCGGGCTTGTCGAAGCCGTACATTACTTCGATTTCTTTTAACAGCTCCGGCGGCAGGCCTCGCGAGCTTCGACTGTCCCCGCCCGAAGAGATCTCGCCTCCTGAACCACCGCCACTGGCCCGGGCCAGTGTGTTGCTGCCAAACCCCTCGACTTCTGAAATCATTTGCTCAACGGGCCCGCCAGGAGCCGCCTGAACAATAATAAAGTTCAGTAGCATAATACCGATCAAGGTTGGGATGATCAGCGCAAGCCGTCGAAGGATGTAGCTGCCCATTTAAGGGTGCTCCGTGCGGGTTCGGTCAGGCGAGGGCAGCATGGGTCAGCGTTCGACCCACCAGTTATTTACATCCGCGCCGTTTTTAGGAACCGTTTCGGGCCGTTTGAGGAACGACCAGTAAGCGATGCGATCGCTGGCCAGGAACCAGTTGGGAATGACGTAATGCCCGTGAAGCAGCACCCTGTCGAGAGCTCGGGTACGCTGGATCAGTTCATCGCGGTCAGGGGCGCTGATCAGCAAGTTAACCAGTTCATCGACGACTGGGTCATTGACACCTGCCAGGTTTCGGGTGGCGTCCTGATCAGCGGAGGAAGAATGCCAAAAACCCCGCTGCTCATTGCCGGGCGAATCCGACTGCGGGAAAACACCCACCGTCATGTCAAAATCCCGGGTGCGCCAGCGCTCAGCGTATTGGTTCGAATCAACCAGCCTTACCGAAACCTCGATGCCCAGCTTCTTGAGGTTACTTTTGAAGGGCAGAATCACTCGCTCAAACGTCTTCTGAAACAGCATTACCTCAAACTGCAGTGGATCTCCGGTGGCTGTATTAACCATGGTTCCATTCTCAATCGCATAGCCGGCTGCCCTGAGCTGCTCCAGAGCGGTGCGAAGATTCTCCCGCATAGTGTTGTCACCACCTGTTGAGGGTGGGGCATATTCGGTTGTGAAGACGGACTCGGGAAGCTCATCGCGATAGGGCTCGAGTATTTCGAGCTCGCGACCGTCAGGCAGGCCGGAGGAGGCCAGCTCGCTGTTTTCAAAATAACTGTTGGTCCGGGTGTATTGCCCGAAAAACAGGTTTTGGTTAGCCCACTGAAAGTCGAAACCATAGGCCAGGGCGCGGCGCACGGCGGGATTTTTAAAGACGTCCCGGCGCGTATTGAAAACAAAGGCCTGCATGCCAGCTGGCCGGTGATGGTCGATCGCCTCTTTCTTGATGTTTCCGTTGTCGAACGCACTTCCGGTGTAAGCCGTAGCCCAGTTCTTCGCCTGGGATTCTACCCGGTAGTCATAGTTGCCGGCGCGGAAGGATTCCAGGGCTACGGTGTCGTCTGTGTAGTATTCGTAGGTGATCGTATCGAAATTGAAGCGGCCTTTTCTCGCGCCAAGATCCTCGGCCCAGTAGTCCTCAACACGGTCATAACTGATCGAGCGACCCGCTTCAAATTTGCCCAGACGGTAGGGTCCGCTGCCTGTGGGTTTATCAAGGCCATTCTCGCCGAAGGTACGATCCTTCCAGTAGTGACTGGGCAGAATGGGAAGCTGGCCGAGAATTAACGGGAGCTCACGATTGATGGTGCCTGAAAAATCAAATCGAACACGCAATGGCCCTTCTACGGTCACTCCGCTGACGTCCTGGTAGTAACTCTGGTAGCGGGGATGGCCGTCTTCAGTCAGCAAGTCGAAAGAAAACTTTACATCTTCAGCGGTGATGGGTTCGCCATCCTGGAACCTGGCTTCCTGTCGGATGTTGTAAATGACATAGCTGCGATCATCCGGCGTTTCGATGGACTCGGCAATCAGTCCGTAAACCGAGAATGGCTCGTCATCTGAGGACACCAGCAGGGTGTCGTAAAGATAGGTGTCAATGCCGGCAGCCGCGATGCCGCGGGCAACGAATGGGTTGAACGAGTCATATCCATTGGCCACAACCGCCATCCGTAATTCACCGCCTTTTGGCGCGCCCGGGTTGACGTAATCAAAATGGCTAAAACCTTCCGGATACTTAACGTTGCCATGCATTGCAAGCCCGTGCTGAGCCTCAGCGGCGGCAGCGACGGGCACCGCAATCACAGTGAACAGAAGAAAAAGAGACGTTAAAGCGTTACGGGTTGTTGTCATAGTGCTCGCACGTTCCTGTTAGGGGCTCAGGGGCTGTTTCTGATATCAACGTAGAGTACCAGACTTTGACCAGGCTGAAGATAACGCGAGGTATTCAGATTATTCCAGCTTGCGATGTCACGAACGTTGACTGCAAAACGGCTCGCAATGCGGGAGAGCGAATCGCCCTGACGAACGCGATACCCTACTTTTCTGACCATGCCGTCGTCACCGCGCAACGTTTTGGGTGCGCTGGCAATCTGTTTTGCCTGAGGGGACTTCGACCAGATCACCAGGTCCTGGCCGAGCATCAGCGGATCACCCGGCGCCATGCCGTTCCAGGCCGAAAGTTCACGGACACTGACTTTGTGCTCGCGGGCTATGTCCCAGAAAGTGTCGCCAGCGCGAACGGTATAATCGACCCGTTTGCCGCCGTTATTGCGGCCAGCATTGTCCTGCTTGCGGCTGAGTCGTTCAGCGGCACTCAGGCTGTAGGTGTCGGCGTCCTGGCTTGCGGAAGGAATCATCAGGCGCTGCCCGATTCGGATAATATGGCTGTCCAGACTGTTGACCTGCTGTATCACCGACGATGTGGTTTTGTACCGCTGGGCAATAGACCCAAGCGTGTCGCCGGCACTGACTTCATAGCTGTGCCAGGAAACACGTTCCTCCGGACCGACGCCTGCGAGTGCCGAGCGGAAGGTATCGGCGTTTTGTACCGGTATCAATAGCCGGTGAGGTCCTTCCGGGGCGGTAGCCCAACGATTGAAAGACGGATTCAGCAAATAAATTTCATCAATGTCGACCCCTGCAAGTTTTGCTGCCTGAGCCAGGTCAATCTGGGAGCCGGTATCTACAATGTCGAAATAGGGCTCGTCTTTAAGAGACGGAAGCTCGATGCCGTATTTGGCCGGATCCGCGAAGATTTTGGCCAGAGCGATCAGCTTGGGCGCGTAGGCCCGTGTTTCCCGCGGTAGGTCCAGTGACCAGAAATCGGTCGGGCGATTGAGGTTCCGGTTCTTCCGCATGGCGCTGTTCACGGTGCCACCGCCACTGTTATAGGCCGCCAGTGCCAGCATGTAATCGCCGTCGAACCGGTTTGCCAAACGTTCAAGGTAGTTAAATGCGGCGTCTGTAGCGGCGACCACATCCCGCCGCTCGTCATGCCACCAACTTTGTTCCAGGCCAAAATATTTGCCCGTTGACGGTATAAATTGCCAGAGTCCGGCAGCTCGGCCGTGTGAGTAGGCAAAAGGATCAAAGGCACTTTCAACGATAGGTAGCAGAACCAGTTCTGTCGGCAGGCCACGTTTTTCGGCTTCGTTCAAAATGTAGTGAAGGTATCGACTGCCACGCTCTGACACGCGGTCCATATATCTGGGGTGAGACTTATACCAGTTAAGCTGTGACCGAACGCGTTGCTGGTCAACGTCGTGGTCCAGTTGGAAACCGGCCCGAAGGCGGGCCCAAAGATCGGCTTCGGGTTGCGGCTCTTCATCTTTTGCAGCGGGTTCGTCGAGCTTTTCGCGGGCGTCTTCAGCCGTTTCTTTCATGGACGGCTCTATTGCATCGTCCAGTTTTGTGCGTGTCGCTTTAATGGCTTCTATCTGATCGGCTTCACTGCCGCTCTCGACCGCCGTTTTCAGACCCTCATCTCCGGCCGCCACGCTTAGCGTTTTCGAATCCAGAACATCCCTGGTCACGTCGTCCCCGTTGGAGGTCAGTACCTGACATCCGCTGGCAAGTGCGCCGAACAAAAAGAGGGTGGGTAGATAAAGAAGCTTCATATACATAAGTCCGGATGTCTGGCGTTAAACGGGCGCTGCTAAACTCGCATGTCTGCGTGGATGCATGTCCCGGCCGAGTTAATTGAGTTTACTCTGATCGCAGCAAAGTCTATTGGATGCCCTTCTGACTGGTCAACTGGACTCTGGTTACGTAGCTGACAGAATATGTTACCAACAGATCAGAAGTTATCTTTCCCGTGACGGGTTGCGGCGAATACGTCATTGGCCGTGGTGCAGTCGAGGTTTTCGGCAACAGCATACTCCCTGGCCGATGCCACCACTGCGTCGTCGTCCCACCTGAGAAAAGGATTCAGTTTTTTCTCATTCCCGATAGTCGACGGCACCGTCGGCTTGCCAGCGTCCCGCAGGCCCTGGCAGTGGGCTTCAAAAGCTTCAAGCCCGGCATCCTCCGGGAGCCAATGACGTGCAAACCTGAGGTTTGCGAGGGTATATTCATGGGCACAGTAAACGCCGGTTTTGTCTGGCAGTTGCCGAAGCGATTCGAGAGACTGCTTCATCTGGTCAGGCGATCCCTCGAACAGCCGACCGCAGCCGCAAACGAATAGCGTGTCGCCACAGAACAGCACCGGACGATCGTGCACTTCGCCGGGTGTAAAGAACGCGATGTGGTCCAGCGTATGGCCCGGTACCGCTATTACATTGAAAGTCAGGTCACACCAACTGACACTATCGCCGGCATTGACGGGTTCGGTAACGTTTTTGAACGGCGAGTGCTCCGGCCCGACAATCCGGCAGTCCGGATTCAGTGAGGCTAGTTTTGCAATGCCTCCGGTGTGATCCGGGTGGTGATGGGTCACCAGAATGGTGTCGAGCTTCAGGCCTTCTGCGGCCAGAAAATCCAACACGGGTTCGGCCTGTCCCGGATCCACGATCAGTGCGGTGGCCGTTTGACTGTCGGCAAGGCACCAGATGTAATTGTCACTGAACGCGGGAATTGGTGTTATTGAGAGCATAGTTCTATCCATGTGCGGTCGAAGTGTGGCTGTTATGATAGAGCAAGAACTTCATCGCTCCCAACTTCAAGCGGAGCTATCAGGGAATGCAGCCATGTCTCAGGTCGGCGAGATTGATTACACCGCGCGCCACAACAGTTTTGAAGAGTGGTTTCAGACGCCTTTGGGCCGCGCTTTGCTCACGGACCAGCGGACCCAGGTGGATCGCCTGACCGGCCAACTGACCGGCGCACGTCAGCTCCACGTTGCGCTCAGCCATCGGCTACCGCTGGCAACAGCAACCGACTTTGCCCAGAGGGTCACTACTACACCGACCTGGCATGACGGCATTCCAACTGGCGTTGCCGTGTGTGACGCAGACGAACTGCCGTTTCCCGGTGATTCCATGGACCTTGTAATTCTGCATCATACGGCCGACTTTTCCCCTTACCCTCACCAGGCCCTCAGAGAGGCGTCACGAGTGCTGCGTGGCGAGGGTTCCATTTTGCTCATCGGGTTCAATCCGCTTGGACTCTGGGGACTTCGCCGTCTGATTTCCCGCTATCGATCCGGACCCTGGGGCGGGCGGTTTCTGCTCCGCTCCCGCATGGAAGACTGGCTACGGCTGTTGGATTTTACTGTGGAGTCGGCGGACATAAACTTCTTCAAGGCACCGTTTCAGGCTTCGGCCATGCGGGAAAACCGGAATCTGTTTGAAAAGATGAGCGCAAACCGGTTTCTCCCTGTTGGCGCCTATTACTGTATTCTTGCCAAAAAACGGGTCTATTCGCGTTTGCCGCGCAAGCCGGCCTGGCATAGCAGGAAAGTCATACCATTGCCTGCCAGGGGTGCCGTCGGTGCTTCACGAGGGTATTCCGAAAAACGAAGGTGACACGAATCACGGGGGCAAAATGCCGGAGAAAGTAGTGATGTACACAGACGGTGCCTGTAAAGGAAATCCGGGGCCGGGCGGTTGGGGTGCAGTGCTTAATTACGGCAAGGCCCGGAGACTGCTGCACGGCGGCGAAGCCGACACCACCAATAACCGAATGGAATTGATGGCTGCAATAAGCGGTCTGAAAGAACTCAAGCGGTCCTGCGAAATAGAATTGTATACCGACTCCCAGTACGTCCGAAAAGGCATCACAGAATGGATGCAGGGTTGGAAGAAAAACGGCTGGAAAACCGCTGCCAAAAAACCGGTAAAAAATGAGGACCTTTGGCGCCAACTGGACGAAGAGGTCGCCAGGCACAGAGTTAACTGGCACTGGGTGAAAGGGCACGCTGGTAATCCCGGTAACGAACTGGCCGATGAGCTTGCCAACAAGGGCGTCGAAGAGTTGATAAACGCCTGATTCTATTTCGGACTGACATTAAATAGAGACAGAATTTATGAGACAGATCGTACTCGACACCGAAACCACCGGTATCGACCCGTCCGAGGGGCACCGCATTATCGAAATCGGCTGCGTGGAGCTGATGGAACGTCAGCCCACCGGTCGGCACTACCATGTTTATATCAATCCCCAGCGAGAGGTTGAAGCCGAAGCGATCACGATCCACGGCATCACCAATGAATTCCTGACTGACAAACCCGTGTTTTCCGACGTGGCCGACGAATTCTTCGAATTTATCAAGGGTGCTGAACTGGTTATTCATAACGCCGCGTTCGATATCGGCTTTATGGACGCGGAATTCGCCCGCCTGAAATCCAAAAGAAAAACCACGGAACATTGCGGTGTGGTGGACTCGCTGGCCATTGCCCGAAAGAAGCATCCCGGCCAGAAAAACAATCTGGACGCACTGTGTAAACGCTACGGCGTGGACAACAGCAGCCGGGAATTGCACGGCGCTTTGCTGGATGCCGAAATTCTGGCAGACGTCTATCTGATGCTCACTGGCGGCCAGACTGCGTTGTCACTGGACGCAAACAGCGACCTTGCCGGCGGTGGACTGGGCGTTCGAAGGGTGTCAGATAATCGCAAACCATTACCGGTTGTTGGCGCGACTGACGAAGAGACCGCTGCTCATCAGGCGTTCATGTCGGTTCTGGCTGCAAAGGCCGGTAGTACGATCTGGGGCCGTCTCGAATCGTCAGATTAAGTCACGTTTTGTTACATTTTGACTTTCTTGAGCTACTTGAGTTTTGTGGTATAAGTAATGGTTAGTTCGCGATTTTTCAGGACGCGGTAGTCAACGCAAAATAACAGGAAGCGTTTATGGTTCAATCGTCTTTGGCGACAAAGTCACAGTCCTTTGATCTTGTAAAAGCCGAGATCGAACAGACCATAAAAAGCGCTGAGTCCAGCCTTGAACGCTTTCAAGAGAACCGGGACAGTGGTGAAGATCTGCAGAACTGTGTCGATTTCCTGAATCAGTTACGCGGCATTTTCATGCTCGTCGAACTGCGGGCGGGAACGCTTCTTTGCCAGGAAGCGGTGACGATGGCGAATGACGTACCCGTCGGTGCCAACGACGACAAGAATATCCTGTTGACGACGCTCAACAGCGCGCTGTTTATCCTTCGCCGTTACGTTGAGTATTACCATCAGCAGCGCGCTGACCATCCCGAACTGCTCCTGCCAGTAATCAACGATCTTCGTGAAGCTCGCCGTGAGAAGCCCTATCCGGAATCCTGTTTTTTCGATGCCGATGTGAAAGAACCGCCGGATTTTTGCGCGAATATGCCAGTGGCGCCGTTGGACGGAAATGAAGCGGACTATGAGGTTCTTGCCCGGCGAATGCGCCTGACTTTTCAGGTTGGCCTGTTGGGCGTACTGCGGGAGAAAAACGACGTAGTCAGTAAAAAGCTGTTCAGCCGCGCGGCCCGCGGATTTGTCAGGCTTTGCCAGGGTGCTCCCATGGGCCAGATGTGGTGCCTGGTGGCAATGGTTGCTGATGCCATGCTGGATCGCACCATGGGCTTCAGTAAAGCCCGCAAGCGCCTGTTTATGCGCGTCGAAAAGTACTCCCGGGAAGTTGTTTACGTGGGCAAGGTGGCCACAACGAAAACTGCCCCTGATTCGCTGATACGAGATCTGGTTTACCTGTTATATCGCAGCGGCTCGGCCAACCCTGAAGTAATATCCGCGCTTTCTGCTTTTGGCCTTGTTCCGTCCGACTTTCCCGACAGCATGTTTGATGCCCACGCTCGTCGACTCTACGGCCCCGGTACAGACGTTCTGCAATCGCTTTCGACAGCCCTGCAGGATGAGCTGAACCAGCTGAAGGACAAGCTCGACATTGTGGAGCGCGGCATTGAACCGGATCTGGCCGAACTGAGCTCCATTGCCGAAGCACTGGAGCGATTGGCTAATACCCTGATCATGCTGGATCTGAACCAGCTTGCATCCATGGCAAGGGCCGAAGCCGGCAAGCTTCGCGAATGGGAAAAGGAAAATCGCCTGCCGGGCGAAAGTGAGCTCTACCTGGTGGCGGATTCCGTCCTGAGCATAGAGGATGCCGTCTTGCAGATTGTAACGCGGGGCATCACTTCCGAGACTGATGCGCTTGCGGGCGGCCAGCGTAACCGTGAAGAGTCTTTGTACTTGCAGGAAGCCACTTATGTTGTAGCAGAGGAAGCCAAAAGTGCGCTCACTCTGGCAAAGCGAGCCATAACGGCCTTTATCGAGTCAGACTACGACAAGCTCCACCTTGCCAACTTGCCTGCGACACTCCACAGCATATGGGGTGGTCTTGAAATGCTTGATGACCAGGAAGCCGCAAAAGTGCTGGCGCGGGTTGCCGAGTCTATCCAGTATCGCTTGCTGGATACCCGCGAGGCGCCGGCACCGCAAGTGCTTGAGGCTCTGGCAGACGGTTTGACGTCGCTGGAATATTACATAGAGAGTGTCGGTCGTCGGGAAGAGCGCAACACCGACCTGCTCAGGCTGGCTGAATCGTCACTGGACGATGTAGGGCTCTGACAGCACTGATTGGTACAAAAACTGTTTGGTCATAAAAAACCCTGCTTAAAAGCAGGGTTTTTTGTTCTGACCGAGCGGGGGCTTTAGCCCATGTCGAACAGCTCACCCAGTTTGGTTGCAAGCATCATATCGCCTTCAGCGCGCAACTGGCCGGCCATGAACGCCTGCATGCCGTCAGTTTCGCCGGAGACAATTCCCTGCAGAGTTTCAGCGTTCATGATCAGGGTGACAGAAGGGTCGTCGTGCGGGCCTTCAGCCTTGGTGCAGGCACCGTCTTTGATCACCAGGTGATAGGTCTTGTCGTCTTCAATATCGAATTGGAATACCAGATCAAGACCCTGGGCGGCGTCAGCATTGAAGTTTTGTTCGAGTTTGTCGAATACCTGAGCTACGGACATTGTTTTACCCTTTTATGTGTTTCGTCTTGGCGCGTTATTACCCGCTTTCGCCATCCGACTTTAGGGGCACACAAAAGTAGTGTCAAGCTCGATCGAACGCTTGTTTTAATTTGCAAGCTTGTACCCCTGAACACCTCGGTTACAATCGGACACCAACGATTAATCCTGGAGAAGCAACTTGGAATTCCTGATAGATTTCGGACTGTTCATCGCAAAGACCGCCACTCTGGTTGTGGCCCTTACTGTCGTCGTCTCGGTGATTGCCTCGGCAGCACAGAAAGGTAAAGGCGATGCCGGTGAGGACGGTGAGCTGAAGGTTCGTAAACTGAACGAGAAATACCGCAAGCTACGCGAGCATCTGCAGGCAAAACTACGCTCTGAAAGTGAACGCAAGCATTGGGAAAAACAGCACAAGAAAGAAGAAAAAGCGAAGCACAAAGAAGAGAAAGCCAAGCGCAAAGAAGCGGGAGGTGAGCAGCCGGAGCAGGTCGCCAGAGTGTTTGTGCTGGATTTTGACGGAGACATCAAGGCCAGTGACACCGATCCGCTGAGGCGTTCGATTACCGCTGTGCTGAGCATTGCGGACCCGGAAAAGGACGAAGTGGTTGTTCGTCTCGAAAGTGGAGGCGGCATGGTTCATTCCTACGGGCTTGCAGCTGCCCAGCTTGACCGAATACGCGCCAAAGGGATCTCCCTTACCGCCTGCGTAGACAAAGTAGCGGCCAGCGGCGGTTACATGATGGCCTGTGTGGCGGACCGGATTGTCGCGTCGCCGTTTGCCATTCTGGGTTCGATCGGTGTGGTGGCGCAGTTACCTAATTTCCATCGACTGCTAAAAAAGAACGATGTGGATTTTGAGGTGCTGACAGCCGGTGAGAATAAAAGAACCCTGACCATGTTCGGCGAAAATACCGATAAGGGCAGGGCGAAGTTCCTGGAAGATCTTGAGGACACTCACGTGCTGTTCAAGGATTACGTCAGTGAGCGTCGTCCAGGGCTGGACGTGTCAGCGGTTGCGACCGGTGATATCTGGTTTGGTCGCCGTGCCCTGGAGGTCAATCTCATCGATGAAATCAAAACCTCCGACGAATATCTTATTGAGGCCTGTGACCGGGCGGACGTAATCTCTGTCACTTATCAGCGTAAACGCACGTTACCGGAAAAGCTCGGTCTTGCCACCAGTGCGGCACTGGAGCACACGGTTTGGCGTATTATCGGAGCGTTCCGGAATCAGAAAATTCAGTAAAGCCAACGACAACGGGGCATATGATGACAGACACAACCGAATTTAAAGCCTGGCGCGTAGAGGAATCCAACGGCGAATATGTCGGCGCGGAGCGTACCCTTAAGGTCTCTGACCTCCCGGAAAACGAAGTGCTTATCCGGGTTTCCCATTCTTCACTGAACTATAAGGACGCGCTGTCCGCGTCAGGCAATAAAGGCGTGACCCGGGAATTCCCCCACACGCCCGGTATTGATGCCGCTGGTGAGGTTGTTCAGGGCTCTGTTGGACCTTTTTCACCGGGCGAAAAGGTCCTCGTCACCGGGTACGACCTGGGTATGAATACTGATGGTGGGTTTGGCGAGTACATTCGCGTTCCGGCCGCCTGGTGTGTGCCCATGCCGAGTGGCTGGGATGCGCGAAAAGCCATGGTCTATGGCACAGCAGGTCTCACCGCAGGGCTGTGCGTTAAAAAGCTTCTGACGATGGGTGCGGCGCCAGAGCAGGGGAAAGTAGTTGTCAGCGGCGCCAGTGGTGCCGTAGGCAGCGTAGCGGTCGAAATTCTGTCCGGGCTTGGGTTTGATGTTGTTGCCGTCAGCGGCAAGCCGGACCATGCAGAAGCCCTCAAGAAACTGGGCGCTCGCGAGGTGCTTGGCCGGGATACCTTCGATGCGACCAAAAAACCGATGCTCAAACCGCTGTTTGCCAACGGCATTGATACGGTCGGCGGTGCGCCGCTTGGGGAGATGCTGAAGCAGATTCTTCCAGGGGGTTCGGTGTCCTGCTGCGGCCTGGTCGCCGGGCCTCAGCTTGAAATCACGGTGCTGCCTTTCATTCTTCGGGGTAATAACTTGCTGGGCGTTGATTCGGTGGAAATTCCGCTGGCTGAAAAGCAACTGGTCTGGGACCGTCTGGCCGGGGAATGGGCCTGTCCTGAAACCGAGGCCAGCGCACGGGATATCGGTCGTTCGGAACTGAATGATGCCTTGAGCGCATTCCTTAAAGGCATGTCATCCGGAAAAATTGTTCTGGACCACAGCCGCTGATCCCGGAGAGGGACCAGCGGCCTTGATCAGGAAGCGCGGCGGCGGAATAACGGTATATCGGTGTCCGTCGCTGCCTGATAACCCTGACTGAAGAAGTTAAGGCATCGTGCGGCTTCTTCGGCATTCTTGTCCGACCGCAAAACGAAACGATCAAAACCGCAGCGCTTCATGAACTGAAGCTGGTCCAGTAATACGTCTCCAATGGCCCGTAACTCGTTTTTGTATCCCAGGCGCTCACGCAGCAAGCGGGCAATACTGTAGCCGCGGCCGTCGGCAAACTTGGGAAAATTCACGGCAATCACGTCCACTTCATTTACCAGACCTTCGAGGATCTCCGGTTCCTGATGGCTGTCAAACCAGACACCAATGCTTTTATCACCCTGAAAATGGTCTTTGCCGGCCAACCACAAATCCGCAGGGATCAGCGCAGGCTTATCTGGCAAATCCAGCGATTCACCATCAGCCGGGCGCTGGACCACAACCCATTCATCGTTGGTCATGCTTCCGTCTTTGGCGATGACCTCAGGCATAAACACGCTCCTTGAAAGGATCGATACCGATGCGGCGATAGGTGTCCAGAAAGGCTTCTTCCTGAGTACGGTTATCGATGTACACATCAACGATGCTTTTGATCACGTCCGGCATGGCATCCCGCGCAAATGATGGCCCGAGAATCTTACCGATGGCCGCATCGTGATGGGACGAGCCGCCCAGACTGATCTGGTAAAACTCCTGACCCTTTTTGTCCACGCCCAGGACACCGATGTTGCCCACGTGGTGGTGGCCACAGGCGTTCATGCAGCCTGAAATGTTCAGGTCCAGATCACCAATGTCGTAGAGATAGTCCAGATCTTCAAATTTGCGCTGGATAGCTTCTGCCACCGGAATTGATTTAGCGTTAGCCAGGGAGCAGTAATCGCCGCCAGGACAGCAAATGACGTCCGTCAGTTTGTTCAGATTGGCCGTGCCAAAGCCCATGGGACTGATGGCCTGCCAGAGATCGTAAAGTCGGTCTTTACGAACATCCGCCAGAACCGCGTTCTGCTGATGAGTCACCCGGGCCTCACCAAAACTGTAGTCATCAGCCAGATCGGCGATCTGCTCGAGCTGTCTATCGCTGACGTCACCGGGCGGGGTGCCGGTTTTTTTCATGGTCAGGGTGACAATGGCGTATCCCGGCTTCTTATGGGTATCGACATTCTGGGCAATCCATTGGTCGAAAGGCCGGTTCTCGAAGCGTTGAGTGGCAAGAATGTCGGCCACGTCCGGAACCTGCTGGTATGCGGGCTCGGTGAAATAGGTCTGAAACTTTTCGATCGCTTCACCGGTAAGCTGGGTCGGTGAATCCTTAATGTGCGCCCACTCCGCTTCCACTTTCTCTGCAAAGCCTTCCGGGGTCAGCGCTTTGACCAGAATCTTGATGCGGGCCTTGAACTTGTTGTCCCGGCGTCCATAGCGGTTATAGACACGCAGAACGGCTTCCAGGTAGGTCAACAGATCCTTTTCAGGCAGATAGTCGCGAATGACCGGTCCAACCATTGGTGTTCGGCCAAGGCCACCGCCAACGTGAACCCGGAAACCGAGTTCACCGTTTTCGCTGCGTACCAGTTGCAGGCCAATATCATGAACCTGAATGGCTGCACGGTCGCTGTGCTCGGAAGCGTTCACAGCCACTTTGAATTTTCGTGGTAAAAACGCAAATTCCGGATGGAAGGTCGACCACTGCCGGATAATTTCGCAGTACGGGCGGGGATCGGCAATTTCATCGTCCTGAACCCCGGAAAACTGATCCGTTGTCGTGTTGCGAATGCAATTGCCGCTGGTCTGATTGGCGTGCATCTCGACTTCTGCGAGTTCAGCAAGAATATCCGGCACATCTTCCAGTGCGGGCCAGTTAAGCTGAACGTTCTGACGAGTCGTGAAGTGGGCATAACCCTTATCGTAGTCCCTGCAAATACGGGCTAGCCGGCGCAGCTGGTCTGACCGCAACATGCCGTAGGGCACAGCGATGCGCAGCATGGGAGCCAGGCGCTGAACGTAAAGTCCGTTCTGCAGTCTCAAGGGGAGAAACTCGTCCTCGGCAAGTTCACCGGCCAGAGCGCGCCGGGTTTGATCACGAAACTGCTCGACCCGCTCGGCTGCTATTTGCCGATCGTGTTGGTCATAGAGATACATAGTGGGGTGTCCTGATGAAGCACTCGAATCTTGGATATAATTTTATTAAATAAAAGGCTACCACCGGGCCGTTATTTATTAAAATGATTATTTTTAAATATATTAATCGATTTTAGTGATAAGTCTTCTTTAGCCAAAAGGGTAGACTCTTGGTATCCAAACACATAAATTGGCGTTTTGTATCTGAGCAGTACCAAAAACAAACACTAGCCGGGAGAAAAGTCATGAAGAAGTCAGCTACATCCGACAGTGCCGCCGACGCGGTTGCCTCAGTTTTGCTAATCGTGCTTGCGGTCGCGGCTGCGGTTATCTGGGTGGCAGGCCAGTAAATTACTGGCTTGCGAGTACCACCTGAACGATTATCACCAGCGTCACCACGAAGCCCACCGTAAAAATAATCCCTGCGATAATGTAAGGCCATGCGCTGTGGCTTGAGAAGTCCTCTTCCCGGCGCTTATCGGATTGCACGCCGAGAGCGCCAGCCAAAACGCTTTGAAGTACCTTCAAAATACCCGGACCCTTCGAGCGTTGCTCTGCCGGTCTGTCCTTTTGATCACCCATTAATTCTCCCCCTTTTTTATTCTGCCGGATCGTACGCCAGGCTTGGCGCCAGCCAGCGTTCAGCTTCTGCCTTGGAAAGGCCTTTACGCTCAGCGTAGTCTTCAACCTGGTCTAGTCCAATCTTGCCAACCGCAAAATATTTCGACTCCGGGTGGGAAAAATACCAGCCGGAAACCGCAGCGGTCGGGTACATGGCAAAGTGCTCTGTCAGCTCGATACCGGCATTCTCCGGTGCGTTCAGCAAATTGAACAGCGCCGCTTTTTCGGTGTGATCCGGGCATGCCGGGTAGCCAGGGGCAGGGCGAATGCCGCGATACCGCTCGCGAATCAGGTCATCATTGCGAAGCTGCTCGTCGTTGGCATAACCCCAGAATTCCTTGCGCACCCGCTCGTGCATGCACTCGGCGAGAGCTTCAGCCAATCGATCTGCCAGAGCTTTCACCATGATGGCGTTGTAGTCGTCATTCTGGTCTTTGAATTCCAGAGAGAATTCTTCAGCGCCAATGCCCGTTGTCACGGCGAAACCGCCCACGTAATCCACAGGTCCGTCGCCCTCTGGTGCAACGAAATCTGACAGAGCCATCATAGGCTTACCTTTCGCTTTTTCATCCTGCTGACGCAGACTGTGAAGGGTAGTCAGCTCCTCGGTGCGGGATTCGTCGGTGTAGAGCACAATGTCGTCGCCGCGACGGTTGGCCGGCCAGAATCCGATCACCGCTTTTGCCGATACACGCTTGTCATCAATCATCTGGCGCAGAATCTGATGGCCGTCTTCAAACAGGCTTTTCGCCGCCGCGCCCCGCTTGGGATCGTCGAAAATCGTGGGGTATTTGCCCGCGATGTCCCAGGAAATAAAGAACGGAGACCAGTCAATGTATTTTTCCAACGCCGCCAGGTCATAGGTTTCAAAGGTCCGTACGCCGGTGAATGCCGGTTTCGGCGGTTGGTAATCATCGAAGGCGATGGCCGGAGCGCGCTCGCGGGCTTCTTTGAGAGAGACCAGCTTGGTTCGTTCACCACGATTTTTGCGACGCTCGCGGATTTCGTCGTACTCGGTGCGGGCGTCTTCAACCAGTTTGGGCTTGGCCGTTTTGCTCAACAGCTGAGAAGCCACATTAACGCAGCGCGACGCATCAGAGACGTAAAGCGCAATGTCGTTCTTGTAATGGGGCTCGATTTTCACTGCCGTGTGGGCTTTGGAGGTGGTGGCGCCACCGATCATCAACGGAATGTTGAAATTCAGCCGCTGCATTTCCCGAGCCACATGAACCATTTCGTCCAGCGACGGTGTGATCAGGCCGCTGAGGCCGATGATATCGACATTTTCCTTGATGGCGGTGTCCAGAATCTTGTCACAGGGCACCATCACGCCCATGTCGATGACTTCGTAGTTGTTGCACTGAAGCACCACGCCCACGATGTTTTTGCCGATATCGTGAACGTCGCCCTTTACCGTTGCCATCAGGATCTTGCCCTTGGCCTTTTGGCCTTCGGATTTTTCCGCTTCGATGAACGGAATCAGGTGGGCAACGGCCTGTTTCATTACGCGGGCGCTTTTGACCACCTGGGGCAGGAACATCTTGCCGTCGCCAAACAGGTCACCGACCACATTCATGCCGTCCATCAGCGGGCCCTCGATCACTTCGATCGGGTGTTCGGCGCGCAGGCGGCAGGCCTCTGTGTCGTCTAGAATGTAGCTGGTAATGCCTTTGACCAGGGCGTGTTCCAGGCGCTTTTCTACCGGCCATTCCCGCCAGGCCAGGTCTTCTTCCTGGGTTTTGCCGCCTTTGCCGCGATAGCGCTCGGCGATTTCGAGCAGGCGGTCGGTGCCGTCATCGCGGCGGTTCAAAACCACGTCCTCAACCAGTTCCTTCAGCTCGGGATCAATCTCGTCGTAGATCACCAACTGGCCGGGGTTAACGATGCCCATGTTCATGCCGGCCTTGATGGCGTGATACAGGAAAACCGAGTGAATGGCTTCACGAACCGCGTCATTGCCCCGGAAGGAGAAGGACACGTTACTGACACCGCCGGAAATGGAGGCATGCGGCAAATTTTTACGAATCCAGCGGGCGGCATTGATAAAGTCCACCGCGTAATTATTGTGCTCTTCAATGCCAGTGGCTATGGCAAAAATATTAGGGTCAAAAATAATGTCGGCGGGATTGAAGCCTTCAGCGACCAACAGATCGTAAGAGCGTTTGCAGATCTGGGTTTTGCGCTCGAATGTGTCAGCCTGGCCTTTTTCGTCAAAGGCCATCACCACAACGGCCGCGCCGTAACGCAGGCAATCGTTTGCCCGTTTCAGAAATTCTTCCTCGCCCTCTTTCAGGCTGATGGAGTTGACTACCGCCTTACCCTGAACGCAGCGCAGGCCCGCTTCGATTACTTCCCATTTCGAGGAATCGATCATCAGCGGAACCCGTGAAATGTCCGGCTCAGAGGCCACTAGTTTGAGGAAGGTTTCCATCACCTCCTTCGAATCCAGCATGCCCTCATCCATGTTGATATCGATGATCTGGGCGCCGTTTTCGACCTGGTCCCGGGCAACGCTCAGAGCTTCCTCGTACTGCTCCTCCTTGATCAACCGCAAAAACCGCTTGGAACCGGTGACGTTGGTGCGCTCGCCGACGTTGATAAAGAGGGTATTCTCATCGCCGGTGTAGGGTTCAAGCCCGGCCAGCCGCAGCGCCGGTTTGGGCGAGGGGATTTTCCGTGGCGGATACTTGGCTACCGCATTGGCAATGGCTTCAATATGGTCTGGCCGGGAGCCACAGCAGCCACCAATAATGTTCAGGAAGCCGTCGCGGGCGAAACCTTCGATGATGTCGGCCATTTCTTCCGGCGTCTGGTCGTATTCGCCAAATTCGTTGGGCAAGCCCGCATTGGGGTGGGCGCTGACGTAGGTGTCAGCCTTGGCGGACAGCTCCTCGACGTAGGGGCGCAACGCATCGGCGCCTAGGGCACAGTTCAGACCGACGGAGATCGGCCGGGTGTGGGCTATGGAGTTCCAGAAGGCTTCGGTGGTCTGGCCGGACAGGGTGCGGCCAGAAGCATCGGTAATGGTGCCGGAGATCATGATGGGCAGAGTGATGCCACTGTCTTCGAAATATTGCTGGGTGCCGTAGATCGCGGCTTTGGCGTTCAGGGTGTCGAAAATGGTTTCGATCAGAATCAGGTCGCAGCCACCTTCTACCAGACCTTCAACAGCCTCGTAATAGTTGTCGACAAGAGTCTGAAAATCAACGTTCCGGTAACCTGGGTTGTTCACATCGGGTGAAATTGACGCCGTGCGTGACGTAGGGCCAACCGCGCCGGCAACAAACCGGGGCCGGGCTGGGTCGCGAGCGGTAAATTCGTCAGCTACTTTGCGAGCCAGCTGCGCGGCGGCGACATTCAGCTCTTTTGCAACCGATTCCAGACCGTAGTCTGCCTGCGACAATTGCGTGGAGTTGAAGGTGTTGGTCTCGATAATATCTGCGCCGGCTTCGAGGTAGTCCGCGTGAATATTTCGCAGCAGGGCCGGCTGGGTCAGGTTCAGCAGGTCGTTATTGCCCTGAACGTCGCGGTCGTAATCGGCAAAACGATCGCCCCGGAAGGCGCTTTCGTCCAGCTTGAGATTCTGAATCATCGTGCCCATACCGCCATCGAGCACGATGATGCGTTCTTTCAGGGCTTGAGACAGTTGCTCCAGGCGGGTTTTGCGATCAGTCATAACAGGATTTCCGGGTTTCATGTTTAGTTCAGAGGCGCGGGATCATAGCAAAAATGGACCAAGTCGTCCTGTTGCCGGCTCGAAAGCCTGACTAAATTACTTGGTCTTTCATGTTGGCGCGAACTCACTTAAAATACACTTCAATGCACAGATAGAATTTTTAAACCGTATTCTCAAACAGGTTGCAACTATGGCTCTGGTGACTGTTACAGATTCCGCGCGAGACTATCTCGCACAACTTATCGAAAAACAGGATGTTGAAAGCATGGGTGTACGTATTTTCGTCACCCAGCCGGGCACCAAGAATGCCGAAACCTGTCTTGCCTACTGTCCGCCCAACGAGGTGGTGCCCACTGACGAACAGGTCGATCTGGAAAAATTCACCCTGTACCTTGATCATAACTCCGTGCCTTTCCTCGAAGAGGCCTATGTGGATTATTCCACGGACAAGATGGGCGGCCAGCTGACTATCAAGGCACCCAACGCCAAGGTTCCCAAGGTTGATGACGACGCACCCCTGCCGGACCGTATCCAGTATGTGTTGGCCTCCGAGATCAACCCGAACCTGGCAGCCCACGGTGGCGAGGTGTCTCTGGTTGAAATCGCTGACGAGTCAGTCGCGGTGCTTCGCTTCGGCGGTGGCTGTCAGGGTTGCAGCGCGGTCAGTCTGACGCTCAAGCAGGGCGTTGAGACCACGCTTCGAGAACGCGTTCCGGAAATTACGGCCGTGAGGGACGTAACGGATCATAGTTACACCGAAAACGCGTATTACCAGTAAAGCTCTGGTGAGGCTTGCGTGATATAAAGGCCGGCATACGTCGGCTTTTTTGTGGCTGAAACAATGATCATGCGCTTTTATTTAATTAGCTGGGGTATCACTTGGTTGACGTAGCGCTTATTTCGGTGCCATTGATGGCCGCTGTGGTGGGTTGGCTCACTAACTGGCTGGCCATTCAGATGTCGTTCTATCCCATTCAATTTAGGGGCTTTGGCTCTATTGGCTGGCAGGGCGTCATCCCCCGGAAAGCCGAGAAAATGGCGCACATCTGCATCGACCGCACGCTTCAGCAGTTCGGCGACCTGAATGCCGTTTACCGGAAACTCGAGCCGGAAAAAATCGTTGAACAGGTGGTCTCGCAAGTGGGGCCGCGAATGGACGAGTACATTGACGAGGTGATGTACGATCTCCAACCGGTGCTCTGGGACAACCTGCCGCAGTTTGTACGCCATCGCATTTATCGCTGGGGTCGGGAACAGCTGCCAAAGCGGATTGAATCACTGGTCGAGGATTTTGGCGACGACCTGAACGATCTGGTGGACCTGAAAGCCTTGCTTAGCCGCGAACTGGCGACACACCCGGACCTGATGAACCGTATTTTCCAGCAGGCAGGGTCAGCAGAGCTGAAATCGGTGATTAGCCGTGGCGCCATTGTAGGCGGCCTGTTGGGCGCGATTCTGGCGCCAATCTGGGCTTACTATCCGGAGCCATGGTTGTTGCCGGTTGGCGGATTTGTGGTCGGTTTCCTGACTAACTGGATCGCCATCAACCTGATTTTCAGCCCACTCAAGCCCAGGCGTATTCTGTTCTGGAAAGTGCAGGGGCTTTTCCTGAAACGCCAGCCGGAAATAAGCGATGTTTGGGCCCAGTTGGTCGCTGAAGAGCTAATAACGGTGGAAAAAGTCGCTGACGCCATGATCAATGGCCGCCACGGTGACCGCACCCGGGCGATCATCCAGAAACACCTGCGGCCACTACTGGACAACTCGGTGGTGATGAAGCTCACAGCGCAGGTGACGGTTGGCATGACCGGCTACACTGAACTCAAGAAGGCGATGAATCAAAAGGCCGTTCTGGCGACACAGGATGTCTTCAGTGATTCTGCTTTCAATCGCGGACGTGTGCCGGTCGTCGCCAGTGTACTGGCTGAGCAGATGAAAGCGCTGGGTCCGAAGGAGTTTCAGGACATCCTGCGCCCGGCTTTCCGTGAGGAAGAGTTACAGTTAATGCTGGTCGGCGGTGTTCTCGGTCTGCTGGCCGGGGCCATTCAGTTTTTAATGCTCAGTGGATTTGCGGGATAACAAGTCGGCCCATGACGCTGGGAAAGAGGAGAGATTGGATATGGCCTTTGGATGGATGCTTCTGGCAGTGGTTGTCGGTGCTTTTCTGGCGGTTTTGCTGGCGCTGGCAGGGTTCTGGTTAGCGGTTGTCCGGCCGTATCTGGATCAAAAAGTCAGCGAGGTCATTGAGGCGGCTGAAACCATCGAACCGGCGGTAAAAAGGGGCGTTCGCGAGGGGGTTGAAGAAACCTTGCGGGAATTCCCCGAAACCTCGCTAAAAGAGTCTACCCGGCAGGTTCGAAAATTCGGGTCTGGCCTGTTTGAAAACGGCCTGAGTAGCTTTTGGGCGGACGGGCCGGGCTCTACTCGCAAAAAAGCAGACGACTGACCGGAGGCCGGGCCACAGTTTCACAGGCAGTTGGTCGGCCTTGGAAGCCCGGCAATGCGGCAGGCTGTTTTGGCAGGCGTGCCGGGGAACAGCTGCATCAGGTAAATGCTGTTGCCTTTCTCTTCGCCGAACGTTTCTTTCACCGCCTTTACGAATAAACGGTTTGACGGTGGTGATACTTCATATTCCTGATAAAAAGAACGCAGGAACTTTATGATTTCCCAATGATTGTCAGAAAGCTGAAGGTCGCTTTCCGCTGCAAGAGCGGTCGCTACCTCGGGGTTCCAGTGTTCTGCATCTTCCAGAAATCCCTCATTGTTACGCTCGGGCATTGGGTTGTCAGTCATGGTTCACCAGCTTATGACGTTTTCTGCAGTTGCCGTCAGCTCGACCATGTCGTCATAGGAGAGCGTCTGATCCTTGCTGAGGTGACTGGATAGTCCCCGTGCTTGGAGATCTGGCCCAAGCGCAAACCACCGCTTAGGATCGATTTCTGGCGGCCTTGCCGTGGCCAGAACGCCATTTTCCGTCAGCAGCACAGCGTCTTCAGAGCCAACGGCGGCAAGACACAATCGGTAGCGGCTGTGTTCCGGAGATTTGTTGAGAATATGCAGGGTTTTAAAAGTAATCATCAGGCTGCTTCCTAGCCTGCGAACGCTACATGATTGAAGCGGTCCGTCAGTTCGGGAGAAAAGTCAGTAACAGAGACATGGTCCAGCAACTCGGTTTCTGTCAGACCGAACTGATGACAGGCATTGCGGTCAGCAAGAAGCGCTTCCACGCCAAAGATCGGGGCCGCCGCCAGGTTTCGCTCAACGGATTTCTGCCCGACCTGACCGGCATCCTGCCCTTTGCGCAGCCAGTTCACGCCTGCGCCACAGAACAGTAGTGACACCGGTTGATCGAACGCGGCCAGCGAGAACGCCATATCAAGTGCTTCTCTGCCTTCCCAGGAGCCGTAGGGCGGCTGGTCGATAATGATCAGCGTGCTCACGTCAGTTCCCCTTGTGAAAGTAGATAACCCGGGATTGAGAGGTCGTGCTGTCTACCCATTCCCCGAGACCGGCAATTTCGAAGGGCGCTCGTAAGTTATATGCGGACAAACCGTAACGTTGCTGTTCCGATTCATCGATAAGCCCACGCCTGAGGGCTGACGCAATACAAGCGACGCTCGGAATGTCGTTTTCGGATAGAAAACCGGCCCAGGCTTCACAGAGATTCAGTTCATCAGACGGCGGGGCGACGAGGCTGGACGCGAGGTGAACGCCGTCGCCATACAGGAATACGCGATCAATGCGTTTGTTACCGGCCAGGGCGGCCTGTGCGAAGCGCAAAGCGGTCTGAGGTGCCTGCGACGAGTAGGGCGCACCGGTGATAACCAACGTAAAAACCCCGGCGTTTGCCGGGGTTTTCGTTTCCTTCAACGAACGGCCGATCATTCGTTAGAGAATGCGCCGATGATGTGCAGCAGACTTACGAACAGGTTGTAGATGTTCAGATACAGGCCTGTGGTCGCAAGGATGTAATTGGTTTCGCCACCGTTTACGATACGGCTGGTGTCATAGAGGATGAAGCCAGACATCAGGAAGACGATGGCCGCACTCAGCGCCAGGCTGAAGACGGTCACGTCAACGCCAAACATAGCCGCAACGAACGTGCCCAGCATGGCGACAACCACGACCATCAGGCCAGCAACGAGCATACCGCGCATGAAGCTGAAGTCTTTCTTGGTGGTCAGCACATAGCCGGACAGGCCAAAGAAGACCGCGGCCGTGCCACCCAGAGCCTGCATAACGATCTGGCCACCGTTTGACATCGCCAGGTAATAAGAGAGGATCGGTCCAAGCGACAAACCGAGCAGGCCGGTGAAGGCAAAGACGACACCAATGCCGGCTGAGCTATTCGCTGTCTTTGGCAGCACAAACCAGATCAAAAGGAGTGCGCCGATGCTGCACATCAGGCCAACCATATGGCTGAGACCCATAGCCATGGATACGCCAGCGGTTGCCGCACTGAACAGCAGCGTCATGGCAAGTAGGGTGTAGGTATTGCGCAGCACTTTCTTCGCTTCTGCGCCGATCGCCGTCGTCGCAGAGCCGCGATTAACCGCGCTTCCCTGTTTTTGAACGCTATACTGTCTGTTTTCCATTCTGACTCATCTCCGGTTTTTGCAACTTACTGGTTCGCGCAATCAGGCATTGCCCGAACCAAGTGTATTAACTCTATAGTAATGGCAGATCCTGAACTTTCAATCGTTTCTGACCGTTAACATCCGTAAAGATTCCTTAAATTACGTTTAACCTGGGTTCACAGACTTTTAATCGATCTGATACCGGGATAATCACTACGGTTATGCCGTCGGGTTTCTGCAGGGCGTTGACAGAGCAGGCTATTCCGGTATCATGCTCGTCGCTGTCGCAATGACGGCTGTGGAAAAACGGTGGGCTGGCAGAGTGGCTTAATGCAGCGGTCTTGAAAACCGCCGTACGTTTGTAGCGTACCCGGGGTTCGAATCCCTGGCCCACCGCCACTTTTTCCTCCCCACGAAAAATCCGTTCCGAGCAAAACCTCCCGTCAATCATCATTTCTTAAACTTCATACTACCTGTTATCTGGCGAAAAAGTTTTTATTGTCAGCCTATTAACACCGAGCCCGAAAATACCGGTTGAACAATCGCTGCTCATTTTGCGCATCGGCAATGTCTGTAAAGGCAAACCGAACGGCCTGGCCGGGTAGTCGCTGAGCAAGCCTGTGGCAATCCACTGACGCGATGACGCCAGGCTTGGGGTATCCGCCGATGGTCTGGCAGTCGCTCATCAGCACGATGGGTTGGCCGTCACCCGGAATTTGCATTGAACCTGGTGCAATACCCTCCGAAATTATTCCCGGCGGCACTCTGCCCAGCGCCGGACCATCCAGCCGAAACCCCATGCGGTCGGATTGCTGGGTAACCGTATAGTCCCGCGTGGTGAGGCGCAGCAGGTCGTCGCGGCTGAAATGGTCGTATTGGTAGCCCGGGATGACCCGCAGCGTTAGATCTTCACGATAATCTCTTCGCGAACCAGCAGGGGTTACCCTCTGTTCAGCCTGTGCGTTCAAACGCAATGGCATCAGGCGGGATTCTGTGGTGACGGGGGAAAGCCCGGAAATCTGCTCTCGCGGCACCACACATCGGCTGCCGAACCACTGCGGGCTGTCAATACCGCCGGGCAGCGCCAGATAAAGGATGCGGCCGGAATGTGAGTGTCCGATTTCCAGTTCGTCGCCGGCCTTCAGTGCCAGAGTTTGCCAGTTCTCAACCTGTTTTCGATTGACGGTGATGGCGGCGTCTGCCCCGGTCAGTGCAACGGTTATGTCGGTCTGCGCTGTGGCCCTGAAGCCGCCGAGCAGAATCTCCAGACAGGCGGCGTCGACCGGGTTTCCCAGCAATCTGTTGGCCCAGTGAAACGCATGCAGGTCCAGTGCCCCGCCGACGGCCAGTCCCTGGTGCCGGAAGCCTTTGCGGCCCAGATCCTGAATGGTGGCGCTTACGCCTGGATCGGTTATCCAGAGACCGGAATTCAGGGCGCTCAAAGCTCGCCCCCAAGCTGCAAAAAGTCTTCACGGGTAACGGGATAAAACTGAACCCGGTTGCCAATGCCCAGCAGCGAAAGCTTTTCAGGGTCAAACAAAGTCGTCGGGCAGCGCCCGATGAGCTGCCAACCCCCGGGAGAACTGACCGGGTAGACGGCGGTTTGCCGGTTCGCAATGCCGACGCTGCCTTTCGGTACCTTTTGCCGTGGCGTCTGTTTGCGGGGATGGGCGATGGCCGGGTCGACTTCGCCCATGAACCCGAACCCTGGAGCGAACCCCATGGCATACACTTGATAGTGGGTCCCTGAGTGTTTGGCGATCACCTCATCGACTGTCAGGCCGCAGGCGTCGGCCAGACTGGTCAGGTCCGGCCCTGACTCGTCGCTGTAATAGACGGGCAGTTGAATCAGCGGCTGGTCGTCATCGTCCGGGGTATGTTTGCTGGTGTCGGTGAAGAATGGCCTGACGGCTGCCGCCGCCTGCCTGAAGTCCAGTTGGTCAGGATCGTAAACAATGAGAAGCGTGGTGTAAGACGGTACAAGATCGACAAGCCATGGCCACTGCTGGGCGTTAAGCCGTTCGCACAGTGCGCGAAGTGTTGCCGGCATTTGCGGGTTGATGGCGTCGGCCAGGGTGACCAGAAGGGCGTTTTCGGCAACCGGGAATATCATGGCCGGGCAGTGGTCAGGGCGTCTCTGATCTGACGAATGGCCGCCAGAGCGCCATCGGTATCTCCATGAACGCAGAGGCTGTCTGCAGGCAGATCCAGCCACTGACCGGAGGAACTTTTGACGCCGCCTTTTTGCGCAAAGGAGACCGCCTGTTCGACAATTTTGTCCACCGATTGATGCACTGCGCCGGGCAATCGGCGGGAGACTAGCTGCCCTTCATCGTCATAGGCCCGGTCGGCGAACGCTTCAAGAAGCACGGGGATGCCCACGTAGTCCGCCAGTTTTTTGTGCCGTCCATAGTGAACCGTCACAGGCAGCATCAGCGGTAAGGCCTTGTCGTATTTGCGGGTGGCGACCATGACCGCCTCGAGTGTGGACATATCCCGCATCATGTCATTGTTCAGGGCACCGTGGGGCTTGACATAGCCCAGGCCGACCCCTTGAGCTCGACACAGGCCATCCAGCGCTCCGAGCTGATATAGAATCAGTGCTTCGATTTCTTGCGGCGAGTGGGGAATCGACCGCCGGCCAAATCCCGGCAGGTCGTGATACGAAGGATGTGCGCCTATCTCGACGCCGTGTCGCGCAGCCAGAGCAACGGTTTTCTGCATAACGTTGGTGTCGCCGGCATGGAATCCGCAGGCAACGTTGGCCATGTCGATCAGGGGCATAACCTTGTCGTCCTGACCCATCTGCCAGACGCCGTAGCTTTCACCCAGATCGCAATTCAGCTTCATTACATACCTCGCCCGGGGTATTGCGCCTGCTTCTGTGCTTCGGCCAGTTCAAGACGGTGGGCCAACTCTTCCGGCTTGTTCTGCGGCACCTGCCAGCCCTGGAGGTTTTCTTCGATCAGTTGCGTGAGGGCTTTGATATGGCCGTGAGTCGCATTCAGTGCCGGGATGTAGCTGAAGCCTTCGCCACCGCCTTCCTCGAAATATTCCCGGTTTTCTTCGTCGATTTCTTCGACTGTTTCAAGGCAGTCTGATGAAAAGCCGGGGCAGAAAACATCAATCGACTTAATGCCTTTGCCGGCCAGTCCTTTGAGGGTTTCATCGGTGTAGGGTTGAAGCCATTCTTCACGTCCAAAACGTGACTGGAAGGTTGTCATGTATTCGTCTTTGCCAAGGCCGAGCTTTTCCGCAAGCAATCTTGATGTCTTGTGGCACTCGCAGTGATACGGATCGCCCTTCATTAAATATTTCAAAGGCACGCCGTGATAGGACAGCACCAGCTTTTGATTGCGCCCATGCTCTTTCCAGTGAGCCTGAATGTGTTCAGCCATGGCTTCAATGTAGGGTGGGTAGTCCGGGTAGTGCGAAATAAAACGCAGATCCGGCAGCCAGCGGCGACGGGTAAAGTCGTGGGCGATCGCGTCGAATGTGGATGCCGATGTGGACGCCGAATACTGGGGGTACATTGGAAGTACCAGCAGTTTGCGGACTCCCTGCGCCTGGAGTTCGTTCAGGACATGCCCGATTCCCGGGTTGCCGTAGCGCATGGCAAAGGCAACGACCAGGTTGTTGCCGTATTTGGCCTGGAGCTCCTTACGGATGCCTTCAGCCTGTTTTGCCGTATGCGTAAGCAGCGGGGACCCTTCCGGCGTCCAGACGCCTGCGTAGGCCTTTGCGGAGCGGCTGGGCCGGATCCGCAGGATGATACCGTGAAGAATCAGCCACCAGAGTGGTCGGGGTACTTCCACCACCCTGGGATCCCAAAGAAATTCTCCCAGGTACCGGCGCAAAGCCGGGGTCGTAGGTGCGTCGGGTGTACCAAGATTGGTAACCAGTACGCCGATTTTTTCCGGATGATCGTGGCTGAAGTTGGCGGTACCCTTGTACTGCATGATGTTGCGTCCTGATGGTGATGCGAAGCTGCGAAGTGTGGGTTTATTTGCCGAACTGCTGGGTCATTCTGGGGGTCAGCCCGCTGATATCGTAACCTGCGTTTCGGGCCTTGCTCACAATATCGTCCACGGCCTCGCCGCGACGGGCAGAACTCAATGCCCATAGAACTGTGCAGCGGGTTCCACTCCGGCAGAAGGCAAGTACGGGGGCGTCAGCGTCGCGGATCATCTCGTCGAACCTGACGACATCGGAATCCTGAATATTGCCGGACTCAACCGGCTGGTAGACCCATTTCAGGCCATGGGCCTCTGCGGCGGCCTCAAGATCCGCCATTGCAGGCTGGCCGGGTTCTTCGCTGTCCGGGCGGTTGGCCACCAGGGTTTTGAAGCCCAGGCGCGCTAATTCCGAAATGTCGTCGAGGGTAACCTGGGGTGACACGGCAATGTGGTCGTCAATAGGTCTGATGTCCATGTGATCTCCTTGCTGATGACACGATGGGCACATCATGCCACAGCCGCCCGGGAGTGTCAGAGCCGTTTGCCGGTCGCCTCAGTTCCCGTTGCGACGTTTTTCCAGAACTTCGAACAGCGCCATGCCCGCCAGCATGGCGACAACGAATACCACCGCTTTGGGTTCGCCGGCGCCCATGGCGACCAGTGCAGGTCCCGGACAGAACCCGGCAAGCCCCCAACCAGCGCCGAACAGAACGCTGCCGAGGATCAAGCGCTTGTCCATGTCGGTCCTGGTTGGCAGGCGAAACTCAAGCTTGAGAAAGGTAAGTTTTCGCGCTCCTGCTATCTGAAAGGCGACTATGCCCACCGCGATAGCGCCTAGCATGACCAGGGCCAGGGACGGATCCCATTTTCCGGCAAGATCGAGAAATCCAAGAACTTTAGCCGGGTTAGCCATACCGCTCACCAGAAGTCCAACGCCAAACACCAGACCGCTGAGCAGCGATAGAAGGGTGAATACCATGGTTCAGAAGCCTCCTGTCTGGTGGCGGACGAGATAAACAGTGGCGAAGCCAGCGGCCATGAAAATCGAGGTTGCGACCAGTGAGCGAGGGGAGAAGCGTGAAATCCCGCAAACACCATGGCCACTGGTGCATCCGGAGCCATAGCGGGTTCCGATTCCTACCAGCAGACCGGCCCCGATAATCATGGGATAACCTGCATCAATCGTGAGGGGCGGCAAATCAGCCACTATTAACCAGAGAAGTGGCGCAGTGACTAGTCCGGCGACGAAGGCCGCGCGCCAGGGAAGATCACCGGGATTGGTGGTCAGGATGCCGCCCAGAATCCCGCTAATGCCGGCGATCCGTCCGTTGAACAGAAGCATGAGCGCAACCGCAACGCCGATAAGCGCGCCACCAGCCAGCGCCGTCCAGGGTGTGAATTGCACCCAGGTAACGTCGATCATAAAGAGCTCCCATTTTGTAAAAAAATGATAAGGATATGATAGAAATGTATAACAAAGAGCGGTCATAAAAAAGCCCGGCACTGATGGCCGGGCAGAGGCGTGCGAGTAGTATCCATGAAAGACTTCCAGACACCGATATCAGCGGAGACATCGGTACACGCAAGTATTGTACAAAATCTGCTCAGCACAAGTAGAAATGACGGCTGCGTTGAGCACATTTTTTCATATTCACGCAGTGCTTATACCGAGGCGTGTCGTAGCGCCGTTTTGCGGGCGGGAAGGCCCGGCGGGCCAGCGGTTGATTTTTTACGGAGGACTGAAATCAGACGCTGCGTGTAATACAATTAGAGACCTATAACCGTTAACGCTTTCTGAGGGTTTTGCATGTCTGAAGACGACGATCAAAAACACGAAACTGAAGACGACCAGCTCGCGGGACGGATTAAAGGGTCCGCCCGGCAAATCTGGCTCGCCGGCCTTGGTGCTTATACAAAAGCCGAAGACGACGCCGGTCGTTTTTTTGAGCGTCTGGTTCACGAAGGTGAACAACTGGAAACCAAAACCCGTGGCGTCGTCGGGAAGCAGATTAAATCAGTGGAAGACCGCGTAGGTGACGTGCGGCAAAAAGCGACCGGGACCTGGGATCGACTGGAAACCATGTTTGATGAACGGGTGTCTGGTGCGCTACGCCGACTCGGGATTCACCGTCGTGAAGAAATTGAGGCCATGGAGCGTCGTATCCAGGTGTTGGAAGCGGAGCTCCAGAAACTGCGGGATCAGGACGAAGAGCGTTCTGAAGAGGAATAGTCCCGGCTCATCATGACGATCTGCTCCTGCTCCGGCTCGCCGAAGTAGGGCAGCATCAGGTACATCATTTGATACACCCCCTTTCCCGGGTCAACCGAATCCCTGTCATCCAAGTGTGAAAGGCTATCGAAACTAACCCAATAACAGGCTGTTAGCGTCAATTGCTGACAAAGCACCCGAAGTTCTTCGTCGCTGATTTTCATCAATTTCTGGCGCCGAAAACTTTCACACAAAGCCCGAAAACCATCGGTCTTTTTCTTAAGGATCCGGCGGAAACGGGTTTGGAGCTGGTCGTACCGGGAGAGCACGTTCACCAGATCCTGATAGAGAAAGCGATAACGGGCCACCGTTTCGAACAGCAGGTGCAGAAAGAAACTTTGTTGATCCAGCGAAATATCCGCGTCTGGCGGAACGGCTAGCAGGTCCGCCATCTCATGTTCGTAGCTGTCAAACAGCTCCCCGATAATGTCGCCTTTGCTTTTGAAGTGGTAGTACAGATTGCCTGGACTGATATCCAGTTCGTCAGAGATCAGCAGGGTCGTCACGTTAGGCTCGCCGACACTATTGAACAGCGCCAGACTGGCCTCGAGAATACGATCTCTTGTTTTGACTTTCTTCATGTCGCCTGCCGGATCTGACAATTAAAGATCGAAGCTGGCCCAGACCGGACAATGGTCTGACGGCCGCTCCATGGCCCGAATATCATAGCTCACTCCGGAAGATACCGCTCGGGCAGCCAGTCCGTCGCCGGCCATGATCAGGTCGATTCTCAACCCACGTCTGGGATCGCGTTCGAAACCTTTGCTGCGGTAATCAAACCAGCTGAAGGTGTCGGATTCTTCCGGGTGTAGATGGCGAAATATGTCGGTCAGTCCGCGATTTTGAACCTGCCCCAACCATTCCCGTTCCTCTGGTAAAAAGCTGCACTTACCGTCCCGCAACCAGCGCTTCATGTTGTCGGCGCCAATGCCGATATCCTGGTCGGTGGGGGAGATGTTCACATCACCCATCACCAGGAGGTCGTCAGTCTTCGGCCGAGTGTCATCGATGTAACGCATCAAATCTGCGTAAAAGCGCTCTTTGGCGGGAAACTTCACCGGGTGGTTCCGGCTTTCGCCCTGGGGAAAATAACCGTTGATCACTGTCAGCGTTCGTCCGTTCACCGTAAATCGGCCGGTAATCAAACGCCTTTGTGCGTCTTCGGGGTCCCAGGGGTAACCTTTCTGGATGTGATCCGGAGCCTGCTTTGACAGCAATGCGACGCCGTAGTGTGTTTTTTGTCCGTGGAAATGAACGTGATAGCCAAGATCCCGGATGGCCTGCTCTGGAAAGTCTTCATCCTGAGCTTTGGTTTCCTGTAACCCGATGAAATCCGGGTTCAGGCTTTCGATCACTGCTTCAAGTTGATGCAGTCGGGTGCGGATACTGTTGACGTTAAAAGACACGAACATCATCGGAATTCAGGCCCTTGGAAAGTGGTCGGCAGATAAATCCGTTAAGACGAAAGCCTAACATATCAGGGGCCGGGGCTGGCTCCTGCCAGCAAGCCGTATTCAGCGTGTCAGTTCACAATCGGGGGTCGCATTGATGCTGTAGCGAATGTGAGCAGTGTAATTGGAGTCTTCGTTCTCGCGGATATTGGTTAGGCCCAGGTAATCCGTCAAGATTCCGTCCGCGTTGTAGCCCAGTAAGATGGGGTCCACCAGAAAACGCATCAGCCGACTTGTGGGGCGAATTCTGACTACATGTTCCGCGTCAATGCGGTCGTCTGTGGTTGGGTCGAGGGTAAAACCGTAGTAATCACCACGGGTTGGCGCAACCATGTCAAAATCTACGGATTCGCCGTTAATGACCACGCTCGTCCAGCTCTGGCGGACGAAATTATCAAATCCCGCGTCTGCAACCAGCTCTGGCCGAACGTCGAGGTTTGCTTTTTCGGTGGAACCGGATGGCGCCTGCCAGCTGATTGCGAGGGTTTTGTCGTCGCGATTGGTAATCTCCAGCACCTCAGAAAAATCGGGCTGTCTGAAGTCAACGTCTGGTCTCAGAGCCGATTGAGCATAAGACAGTTCTTTGGTTGCGAACACATCCTCACCCGTGCTTCCTCCTTGCCGGCTGTATCGAACGGAGTGATCAGTCGGTGTGAACTGGCCCTCTTCACAGCTTCCGCTTACCGTGTGTGTTTCCTGATAGATAACGTCGCCACCGTTTATCGGCTTTGCCGTTCCCACGAACCTGATTTCATCGGCCGTTGCGGCCGCAGGAAGGCAAAGAAGTGCCAGATACGTCAGGTTCTTCATTGTACAAGCTCCGGGTAAAGCGATTTTCGGATGAAGAGCAGTAGGGGAAAAACCACCAGCCAGCCCAGCGCCAGGGCGCCCAGTGACAGCGCCAGATCCGGCAGCTCCACTGCGCCCATTTTACTGGCGGACCAGTAGGCAAAGGGCCCGGCAATTGGTGCACAGGCGAAAGGCAGCCAGGGCTTGGCGCTGATCCACGACAACGAATGGGAAAGTGTGGTGGAAAAGGCAGCCCAGAGCCCTAGAATCCATACCGGGGTAAGTTGAAATTCTTCAATGCCGTTGTCGAGAACACCGATATTGAACCAGAGTCCGTCTAATAGTCCGCCAATAACCACACCCGCGCCAATGAACTGCAGCTCGGCCATTCTGGCCTGACTGATAAACGCCAGATGGAACGCCACAATCAGAGCTACCACGCCGACAGCGCCCAGGCCAGGGTAGAGCACACAAACCAGCCAGCCAGCCTGGAACAGCACGAAGTTGATGACGTTGCGGACGGTTTCCGACTGAATCATAGCTTCAAACCACCTGCGGTTTTGTTGCCAGGCTTGGCGAAGACAATCTGAGAGACACCGATGGCCCGTTCACTGAAGCCGGCTTCACAATAGGCAAAGTAAAACTGCCAAAGCCGCCGAAAAGCTTCGTCGTATCGGACATCCGAGAGGGCATCACGGTTTTGCATAAACCGGTCACACCAATCATGCAGGGTGCGGGCGTAATGGAAACCGATATCCTCGGAGTGTGTCATTAAAAGGTCTGAGCCGTTTCTGACTGAGCCAAGGATGGCGCCAAAGGACGGAATAAAGCTGCCCGGGAAGATAAACCGCTGGATGAAATCCACGTTTTTTAGAGCGCGCTCGTAGCGCTGCTCCGGCATCGTGATCGCCTGGACCAGCCCGAGCCCGGTAGGCTTGAGCAAACGGCTGATCTGCGAAAAATAGCTGTCCAGGAATTGCGGACCGACAGCCTCAATCATTTCGATGGAGACCAGCTTATCGAACTGTCCTTCCAGATCCCGGTAGTCGTCGAAAAGCAGGGTAATACGATCTTCCAGACCCTCTGACGTGACGCGCTCGCGAGCCAGATCCAGCTGCTCCTGGGAAATGGTGGTCGTGGTTACGTGGCAACCGTAGTGTTTCGCTGCATGAATCGCAAAACCGCCCCAGCCCGTGCCGATTTCAATAACGTGATCGTCCGGTTGAAGGTCCAGTTTTCTGCAGATGGTGTCGAGCTTGTGAACGGCCGCTTCGTCCAGAGAGGTTTCGTCGCTCGGATAGATCGCTGATGAGTACATCATCGTCGGATCAAGAAAGGTCTCAAACAGATCATTGCCCAGGTCGTAGTGGGCGCTGATGTTTTTCTTTGATCCTTCCTTGGTATTCCGGTTAAGCCAGTGCAGACCCTTCAAGGTTGGCTTGGTCACCCAACTGAAGCGGTCTTCAAACGTGTTCATCAAATCTATATTGCGGGTAAAAAACCGCAGCAGGGCCGTGAGGTCGGGTGTGGACCAGTCACCGGCAACAAACGACTCGGCCGCGCCGACGCTGCCACCGGTTAACAGGTCTTTCCAGGTACTCTGGTGGTGAATGATAAGTTCTGCTGCGGGATACTGGTCATCGCCATCACCAAACGTCAGAGCAGAGTTTTCACCTTCGCGGACCGTCAGTGCGCCTTGCTGAAGTTGTGACAATTGCTGACAGACGACAGATCGTGCCGCACGACAGGTGAGGGAACCACGGGTGCTGTTACCAGCGGTTTTAAACTGGGTGTTCAGATTCTCCATGAGCTTACCTTTCCGGTCGTTCCGGTTATGTCTGTTGTTAACGAGCCAGTATCATCTGGCGATACTGTCTGGCCTGAGTCATCCGAACCGCGACGAAATTCCGGATCGTCTTCCGGTAGTTTGTCCGGGTGGGTAGAAAACTTCGCCCCTTTTATTTTCAATTTAAGTGCGTGCCAGTAAATACCAGCCGTCACTTTGAATGCTTCCAGGGGAAACTGCCTCAGGCTTCTGTGGAGTACTTTACGATCCAGTGAAGTGCGGTGGACCACCAGGGTTGCGTCAAACTGTTTCTCGTCATCCTGTAACACGTTCATGTGCACCCGAAGCTCGGGACCCCGAAAGCTGAAGGTCCAGCGGTAATGCTGGTTCATGGGGTTGAACGGGGATACGTGGAATCGCTTGCTGAACTCGAACCGCTCGCTCCGCCAGCCTTCGCCCGGCGCGCCATCGGACGGTTGCCGCCGGGTTTCCAGGCAGTACGTGTGGGTTTCTTTCCAGGGGGTGTTGGTAATCTGGGCCAGGATCACCCTTGGGACGGCGCCGGCGTTTGGCTGATCTCCCTGGTCGTAACAGAAATAGAAGCTGACCGGGTTGAAAACATACCCGAAATACCGGGGATGGGTAATCAATTGCACGGCGCCGTCAGGCCGCCACCCGGTGGCTTCTTCCACTTTCTGCAGGACAGATTCCAATAGCGTCCCGGCGTCGGGATTCAGGTAATCCTTGCGGCGTAAAGATAGCCAGTTGAACGCTTCCAGTGAAAACAGCGGGCTGATTCCAGTGATGGAATCCCACTCGCGCAGGTCCAGTGCCAGCATGCCGGTGTGGTAGGAGAACTCGTGATTAATCGGCGCCTTGCGGCGGTGACGGATGGTGCCCTCCAGCCACTCGCTCTGCAGACCGGAAGCGACAGTAGGCCGGTTCCATGCGGCGGTCATGGTTAAAGCTCCACACCGAAAGCACGTGCAACTCGCAGCGCGCTGCACACGCCGTCTTCATGGAAGCCGTTAAACCAGTAGGCGCCGCAGAAATGGCTCCGGTTGTGGCCACCGATTTCATCGTAGCGACCCTGCGCGGCGACCCCTTTCATGCTGAATACCGGGTGAGCGTACTCGAATCGTTTGATGATTCTGGCCGGGTCGATGTCGTGGGCGCGGTTCAGGGTTACACAGAAGGTTTCCGGCGCTGTGTGGTAATTCTGCAGAATATTCATGTTGTAGGTCACTGAAACCGGCTCGGTACTGTGACTTGGTATAAAGTAATTCCAGGCCGCCCAGGCCCGCTTGTTGGAGGGCAGCACGGAGCTGTCAGTGTGCAGCACCACGTCGTTGTTCTGAAAGGGGATAGCGCCCAGAATGCTCTTCTCGGTGTCGCTCGGATCCGTGATCATGCCAAGGGCCTGATCGCTGTGGCAGGCAAACACCACCTGATCGAAGCGCTGCTGCTCGCCATTAACCTCCACTGTGACTCCGTCTGCGTCCCGGGTAACCGACGATACGGGGCTGTTCAGATGCGTTTTGTCGCCCAGGCGGTCCATCATGGCGGATACGTAGGTTGCCGAGCCGCCGGAAATTACTCGCCACGTTGGTCGGTGATCCACGGACAACATGCCGTGATTGTTGAAAAACTGAAGGAAAAACCGGATTGGAAACTGTTCAAGTACCAGTTCCGGAGCCGACCAGATGGCTGCGCCCATGGGTACGATGTAGTAATTCCGGAAATACCGGGAATACCGGTTCCGGTTCAGGTATTCACCCAGGGTTTCCTCATCGTTGATCGCGCCCGTGTCCAAATCTTCGCGGGACTCTTTGTTGAAGCGCAAAATCTCGCGGATCATCCGCAAAAAGGGAATGTTCAGTACGTTTGAGCGCTGGGCAAAAAGGGTATTCAGGCTGGTGCCGTTGTACTGCAGTCCCGACGAGTGGCAATCCACGCTGAAGCTCATGTCGCTGACTTCCGACGCGACTCCCAGACGATCCATCAATTTGATGAAATTCGGGTAAGTCCAGTCATTGAACACGATAAAGCCGGTATTGACCGGCCAGTCCTTCCCGCCGGCCGGGACAATTTCGGTATTGGTGTGTCCGCCGGCGTATTCGCCCGCCTCGAATAGCTCTACATCGTGGTGTTCGGACAACAGCCAGGCCGTCGTTAAACCGGAAACGCCTGCACCGATAACTGCAATGCGCTGGCGGGGGTTGGTCATTCGTGTTCCCTTACTATTCGATAAAAATGTGAAGTCAGGTGTTCTGCCGGCTCATGCTGGCTGACATCCGATCAATCAGCGACTGGGGAAGGGCGCTCAGCAGTTTGAGGCTCCAGGTAAAGCGTTTCGGAAAGGCGATTTCCCGCTTTCCTTTCTTCAGGCCTTTCACTATGCGATCCGCTGCGTCTTCTGCTGATACCAGAAATGGCATGGGAAAATCGTTTCGGTCGGTCAGGGGCGTTTTTACGAAACCGGGTGAAACCACCACAACATCGATACCCTCGACCGCCAGATCCGCACGCAGCGCATGCGCAAAATAAGTCAGTGCAGCCTTTGATGCGCCATAGCCCTCTGCGCGGCCAAAAGGAAACCACCAGGCTGAGGAGCTGACAATGACCAGGGTAGCCTGTTTTCCCTTCTTAACTGTGCGTCTGAGCGCCGGCAGCGCAATGTCCAGGCTGCGAGCTGTACCCACCACGTTCGTCGTGAGGTTTTTCTCGATCACGTCGCTGTCGTATTGGCTGATATCCAGATACTCGCAGGTTCCGGCATTTAGCACAGCCATATCGAGGTCGCCGTTGGCTTCCAACGTATTCGCAATGGTGGTCAGCTCATCCCGGCTGGTGGTGTCGGCGCGGGCAGTTGTTACTTTGCCATTGCCGGCAGTCTGCAGTGCATCCAGAGCGTCCTGCCGACGCCCGGTGACAATCAGGTGGTGACCGTGTTCCAAAAGAGCTTTCGTCAGCGCCTCTCCAATACCGGAACTGGCGCCCGTAACCCAAATATTCGAAGGTGTTTCCAGCCGTTGACTCATCCCGCCTGACTCCTTATCCATCGGATAGCTTTGCCCAGGAACGGGAGGTTTTCGTACAAAAGCTGCCCGACATCGAAATAATCCCTGTGACTGGTCACCTTACCGCCGTAAATCTTCAGTTGGCTGATGCCGTCCACGTTAACCTGATGGCCGTTGCGAATCCGCTTGTGCCGGAGCCGCATAATCCACGGAATACAGACATCCCGACCATTGATGACCGGGTCACCGAAATCGAACTGGCAGGAAATCACGTTGTCGTAAGCGCCTGCAAAATAGTCTGTCAGGTTGTCAATGCCTTCTACCCGGGAAAAGGGGTCCTGGAAGAACACGTCGTCACTGTACACATCACGAATGTCGTGAATGTTCCCGGTTGAAAGCTTGTTAAACAGTTGCTGGAACTGTGCCAGTGTCTCCGTAACAGAGGCCTTACCTTTGCCCATTTCGATGACCGAGGCCGTGCTCATGCTTGTGTCCTCCTGATCCTGTCAAGTTGGCGGGTTTCTTCCTGAATGTGTTCGGGTATGGGTTTCATGTCCCAGATAATGCCCAGCTTGGATAGCACCCAGAGGCCGTAAAACGTCAGATCAATTTCGTACCAGCGAAAACCCTGCCGGACGGATTGGGGCCACCGATGGTGATTGTTGTGCCAGCCTTCGCCGAGCGTAATCATGGCCAGCCAGCCATTGTTCCGGCTGTCGTCAGGCGTATTGAAACGGCGCTTACCCCAGACGTGAGACAGCGAATTAATGGACACCGTGGCGTGGAATAAAACAACGGTTGATATGAAGAAGCCCCAAACCAGAAGCTGAAGCCCGCTCGTTCCCAGCTGTGGCGCAGTCGCTGCCAGCAGTTCACCCAGGCCATAAATGCCCACCGCGGCGGCGGCGGGAACCAGTGAATCGAAACGGTTCAGAAATTTCAGCTCGGGAAATTTCATCCAATCCTTTACGCGCCGTTCATCCATGGCAAAGCCTGCGTCGCACGTGAACCAACCAACGTGGGACCACCAGAATCCGCCCTGGTGAGGCGAATGCAGGTCTTCTTCGCTGTCAGAATGTTGGTGGTGATGGCGATGATGGGCTGCCCACCATAGGGGGCCTCGCTGAGCGGCGCTGGCGCCAAGCAAGCCAAACAGAAACTGCGTGACCCGGCCAGCCCTGAACGTTTTGTGGGCAAAATAACGGTGATAAAATCCGGTGATCGCAAACATTCGTGCGAAAAAAAATACGGCCGCAAAAACGACGGCGAAGGTGCTCGTGCCGGTGACCAGTACCAGGAGGCAGGCCAGGTGGAGGGCTATAAAGGGAACTACACGAAGGCTGTTGAACGATCTCGAGCTGGTGTCCAGGTGATCTGAACCTGCCTCTGAGTCGAACCACCTCAGTATGTTTGTCAGCCAGTATTGCACTCGGGTCATAGCCTGCTTACCTTTTAATGCGCGGTTTAATAAACAATTGTGATGCTAGTGCCAACAAGCCGGTTCTGGTCAAGTCAGACAGTACCCACTATACGTACCATCAACCTTTTCTGGATGCATTTTGAAAAATGATTAATAAATCCAAAACACCGACGTCCTCTCCGGATTGCACCCTGAACTCCGTGGCCATCGTTGGTGCAGGGCTCGCAGGCCTCAGTGCAGCCATTTTACTTCAACAGATGGGCTGTCAGGTGACGTTATTCGAGAAGAGCAGGGGGCCGGGGGGCCGGCTGTCTGCCAAGCGAGTCAAGGGTGGCTCTGCGGACATGGGGGCACAGTACTTCACCATTCGCAACCCACAGTTTCAACAATTTCTCGACCAGCATGCCGGGGTAAGCGCTTATGCGCCCTGGGACGGTCGCTTCGGTTATCAGGTGCCCAGCGGTCAATGGGAGCCTTTCCCCGACGAACAGCGCTATGTCGGTGTACCCCGGATGACCGCGATCAGCCGGGCGCTTTCGGAAAACGTCAATATTGTTGCGGAAACGCGAATTCAGCAACTGGAGAAGCAGCCCGACGGATGGTCGCTGGTGTCCGCTGACCAGGAGCGTCACGGCCCGTTTGATACGGTCATCATTACAGCGCCGCCGGCTCAGGCCCGCGATCTTCTCGCTGACAGCGAATTGCCACATCTCGCCCGACAGTTAGACGAACCGGTAAGTCATGTGCAGCCCTGTTGGGCTGTAGCTATCCATTTTCCGGAAACGCCCTTCGAACACTACGACGGTATGCGGGTGCGCAGCGACATTCTGAGCTGGGTAGGGAATAACTCCAGCAAGCCAGGACGCGAAGACGCGGGGCAGTGGTGGGTGCTGCACGGCCGCTCAGACTGGTCCCACGCCAACCGAGACGAGCCCGCTGATCAGGTGGCAGGCGACATGGTTCGCGAATTTCTGACCGTCACCGGCGGAGACAGGCAGCCGGATGATCTGATTACCCACCGCTGGCTCTATGCCAAATCGTCTGACAGCGCCAAGCCCGGCCACCGCTGGTTTGCCAACGAAAAAATCGGCCTGGCGGGAGACTGGCTTGATGGCGGTCGAGTCGAAGGGGCTTTTAACAGCGCCCACTCGCTGGTGAATGCGCTGGTGTCGCCGAAGGTTTGATCAATTTTCGGTGGTGGACGCCGGCGCCGTGTAGAAGTGGGTAATAGTGCCGTCGTTGAATTTGCTGAAAAAGGCACTGACCTCCGTGATCTTTTTCAGGGATCGGGCCCGGTCGATGGGGTCTCTGACCAGTACCTTAATACCGTTAAAGTTATCCTGAATGTTGGAGAATCGGGCGCGCATGGAACAGGTGACTACCTTTTTCGGGTTTAACCGCAGTTCCGCCGCCAGCCACTGACTGTGAGCGTCGACACCCTCTGGCGTCAGGTCTTCCCGGGTGTCGAGGTGGTCAAGTTTTACCCGTTCAACAATGCATCGCGAGTAGCTGGCCGGGTTGCTGCGGGACACTTTGCGAAAGGCCTCCCAAAAAAAACTGTCAGTCAGATCGGCGAAATAGCGCATATCACTCAAGCACGCATCCACCCAGTCAAAAACGTCGGGGTCATCCAGCACCTCGTTGATTGCTTCGCGTAGCAACCAGTCAAATCCGAGCGCGGTTTTGTGAGCATAAACCTTGCGATACATCTGATGACGGCTGTAAACGAAATCTTCCAACGCGCCCAGCCCCTTTTGGGTAATGGCCAGGCCCATCCAGGGTTCCCTGACGTCCCAGCCGAAGCGGAGGTTGCTCAACAGATGATCGAGGTTAAAACCGCCAATCGTAACCGAAGAGTGAAAACCGTCCCGCAGCATATAATCGGCGCGATCCGCATCAATTTCGCCAGACACAATAGACGACAACAGGCCCATAACCAGTTTCGGTGTATCGGACTGGCTTAACACGCCCGACTCCGCATCCTCGCCGGCTATGAAGTTCCAGAACGTGCGGGCATGCCTGCAAAAGGTGTCACTGGGGCTTACATCCGTGGTTTCCATAATGCCAATGACGTCTCTGGCATTCAGGCCCGCTTCTTCCATGTCCACCGCGCAAAGCACGTCGTGGGCCACGCGCACGGAATAGTGTTCGTGTTCCAGCTCGTCCGGTTTTTTGCTGTGGTACAGAGAATAATCCGCACCCTGCCAGAGGTCTTCAAAGCGGCCAGGCTGGGCCATCAGCTCATGAATCCGTCGTGCCTGGGTGAACTGATGCGAGAAACTGGAATGGCCACTGTCATGCAGCAGGCAGCCCAGGCGGATTATTTTCGCCAGATAGTCGATGGCATCGAGTTGGGTCATGCTCAGGTCGGTTCGGTCGCTGAGCTTGCGTTCCCTCAGATAAGCGTCGATCATCGATCGGAACATCCGCGTTCCCACATACATCACGCCAATACTGTGAAGAAAGCGGGAGTGGGTTGCGCCGGGAAAGACAAGGCTGAGAATATCGTTTTGGCAGATGTTGCGCAGGCGCTGGAACAACGGGTGGTCAATAACCTGAATTTCGTGCCGATAAAGTGGTATGCCGCCGTGAACCGGGTCCATGATCAGCTTGTCATAAGCCCCAAGCAGGTCGTTAACTGCACTGCGCATTACGCCGTTACTCCCAAATTCGGTAAAGATGTCTTGTTATATCACAGGGCGATGCCAGAATAGATGACGCACGGCCAAATTTTCGTTTACCGCTGGCACTTTAGGGCACAAACATGACGTCGCGCACCGAGCGCATTCTGATCATCGATTCAGACGAACACGCCCGTTCAGAGCTTGGCCGATACCTGAGTGCCAGGGGCTTCTATGTCAGCGGCTATCCCGATACGACGTCAGCTCGCTCGCTGTTTGACGACAACAGCCCGGACATCATCTTCGCAGACCTGACGCCTGATGCCATTCGTGAACTGGCCGGAAGGTTGGACGACGCCGAAATTTTTGCCCCGATCGTCGCCATTTATAACACCTCCAGAGCGGCCGACATCACCGAGGCGATGAGAGCAGGCGCGGCCGACGTGGTGCTTAAACCCTGCGCAGATGACAAAGGGGCGCTGGATGACGTCATCGGTAAGCTTTTCGACCGGGTCAGGGTGAACCGCCTTAACCATCTTTATCGGCAGGAACTGGAAGAAGCGAACCGCGACCTGCGTGACGGGATTGCTGAACTCAGAGCCGATCAGAATGCGGGTCGAAAGGTTCAGTTAAAAATGCTGCCGGATCGCGAGCAGGTCATGACAGGTTTGACTATTGATTACCTGATCAAACCGTCGCTTTATCTCAGCGGTGACTTTCTTGATTATTTCCCCTTGTCAGACGACAAAGTGCTGGTGTATATCGCGGATGTGTCCGGCCATGGCGCCAGCTCTGCTTTTGTGACTGTGCTCCTGAAAAACCTGACCAACCGGCTCCAGCGGAACCTGCGCCGGGGGTCCAGTAGCGATATCTTGCACCCAAACCAGTTTTTGGAACGTATTAATACCGAACTACTGGATACGGGTTTGGGGAAACATGTGACGGTCTTTGTGGGGATAATATCGATTTCCGAGAGGGCCTTGCGCTATTCCGTCGGTGCCCATTTCCCCATGCCGATTCTGTCGTTTGAGAGCGGCGAAACCCGTTTTCTTGAGGGCAGTGGTCTTCCGGTCGGGTTGTTTGATGAGCCGGAGTGGGACGTCTATGAGGTGCCTTTGCATGAGCCGTTCAACTTGATACTGTTCTCGGACGGAATTTTGGAAGTTATCCGGGAAAAAGGCCTGGAAGAAAAGGAAAACAGATTACTTGAAGTCGTATCGGGAGGCGGTCACACTATCTCGGCTTTATGCGAAGCTCTGAATCTTGCAGAGATCACAGAGCTACCTGATGATATTGCAATCGTATCGGTGACGGACACAAGAGCCGTCATTAACGCACCGACGTCGACTTAGTGGCAGTGAACTCAATGGCTGGTTATAAAATCCTGCAGGCAGAGCAACAGGGCATTTACCTCCTCAAGTTTATCGGTGAGATCCGGCTGAACCTCTGTTCGACGCTGGACAATCTGGTTGAATCCATCACTCAGGATCCGGAATTCAAAACCGTTGTCGTTGATGTCACGGAAACGGACATTATCGACAGTACAACGCTCGGTTTGCTGGCGAAAATCGCCATGGCGGCGCAGAAACGCAGCCAGTTCCTCCCCACGCTGATTTCCACCAATCCGGACATTACCCGAATCGCCACGTCCATGGGATTCAACAAAATTTTCATTATTGTCAAAGAGCCGGCTTCTCGCATTGAAGAGCTGGAAGAAATTCCCGTGCTCAAAGCGAGTGAGCAGGAGGTTCGTGACAAAGTACTTGAAGCCCATCGAGTGTTGATGGGAATGAATAGCCGCAACCGGGAAGAGTTCAAGAACCTGGTCCGCGCCCTGGAATGTGAAGAGCCCGGCTGACGCCGGGCCCAACCCCATTGAAGGGAAAGACTATGCCTCAGAACAACGATGCCCAGCCGCAAGCGCCAGGGGCCAGCGGTCAGCATGTTGCTGTACTGGGTGGTGGAAGCTTCGGTACGGCCATGACCAAAGTGCTTGCAGAGAACGGCCATATCGTCCATTTCTGGATGCGCGATAAAGGGCAGGCGGACGAAATACGCCAAACCGGCTGCAATACCCGCTATATGCCGGATATAAGACTTCAGGGCGATATTCGACCCACTACCGACCTTGCTGACGCCGTTGCGAATGCAGGAACGGTCCTGGTCGCCATTCCCAGCAAAGCGTTTCGGGCCGTGATCCGCCAGTACAGCGCCGCCTTTCGTGATGGTCAGATCGTCGTCAGCCTGACCAAAGGCATCGAGGAGCACGGCTTCAAACTGATGAGTGAGGTTCTGGTGGAAGAAATTCCCCGTTGCCGGATCGGCGTGCTGGGCGGGCCTAATCTTGCCGGCGAGATTGTCAGCCGCGACCTGACCGCCACCACCGTCGCCGCGAAAGATCCTGACGTTCGCAGGGAGTTGCAGGAACTGCTTGGCTGCGAATACTTCCGGGTTTACGCCAACGTGGATGTGTACGGCGTGGAACTGGCCGGGGCCCTGAAAAACATCTATGCCATCATCGCGGGACTGGCGTCGGCAAAGGATCTTGGTGAGAACGCCAAGGCCATGCTGATCACCCGGGGTCTGGCGGAAATGAGCCGTTTTGCCGTCAGTCTTGGTGCCAATCCGATGACTTTCATGGGTCTGGCCGGTGTCGGGGATCTGATTGTGACCTGCACCTCCTCGAAAAGCCGGAATTTCCGCATCGGTTATGCTGTCGGAAAAGGCAAGGAGCTGGAGGATGCCGTGACTGAGCTGGGGCAAGTGGCGGAAGGCATTTACACCCTGAAGTTGGTCAAGGAAAAATCCGAGGCCATCGGTATATACATGCCGCTGGTTCGCGGTCTTTATGAAATCTTGTATGAGGGCGCATCCATCAACGCTGTCATCAACAGCCTGATGATGTCGGTTCAGAATTCCGACGTGGAGTTTATCCTGCCGCGAACCATCGCTCAATGAACAGGATACGGGCAGGGCGACGGGTCTTCAGGAGGCTGACGTGCAACTGATTATCATGCGTCACGGTGAGGCGGGTTTCCATTCGCTCGATGGCCAGCGGGAGCTGACCGAATACGGTCGTCAGTCAGTGGCTGACGTGGCCGCACAAATCGCTGAATCCCCTTGGCGACCGGCTGTGATGTGGTGTAGCCCTTTGGTGCGGGCGCGCCAGACCGCCGCCATTGCGTCGGAAATTCTGAACTGCCCGGTGCATGAGAAAGATTTTATTACCCCCGAGGATGATCCCGGCAAGTGCCTGGACGCCATCCTGGAAACACGGGACTCGCCTCTGATGATCGTCTCGCATATGCCGCTGGTCGGTAGCCTGGCGACGCTTTTTGTTGACGGCCACAGAAGGGGCATCCCGCTGATGACGGCGCAGGCTATTATGCTGGATATGCCGGTCGCTGGTCCCGGCTGCGCAGATCTGAAAGCGCAGTTCCTCCCGTAAGTCCTACATACCCGACGAATCAATTCAGGGCGCATGAACAACGATGCACAGTTTTCATATTTATAGTCGGTGAATCTTGCCATTACCAACCCCGGTGCCGTGCCGCTTCGCGAAGAGTGGAGGCGCGGTTTATAGAGAAAAGGCTGGAGCTTATGAGTCAGAAACCTGAAACCATTGCCGAGCAGATCGGAAGCGCAACGGGAGATAAGACAAGGCCGCCCATTGATCAATGGCATCCGGAACTGTCCGGAGACATCGATATTGTGGTCAACCGTCACGGGGAATGGCGGTATCAGGGAAAGCAGATTACGCGGGAAGCGATTGTGCGCCTGTTTTCGACAATCCTGCGCCGTGAAGAGGATGGGCACTACTATCTGGTCACGCCTGTCGAGAAATGGCGGATTCAGGTAGAGGACACGCCGCTCCTTGCACACACGCTGGTCGTTGAGGGCCAGGGCAAGGACCGAACCTTGTCAGTGACGACCAATGTGGGTGAGGCTGTCGACATCGATGATACTCATCCGCTTTCCGTTGGAGCTTACTCTGATACCGGTGCTCCGCGTCCCGTTATTTTGATGGATCATGGGCTTGAAGCCCGCCTGGTGACATCTGCCTATTATGACCTGGCAGAGTTGATCGCAGCGGAAGAACATGCCCCGGATACCCCCATGGGAGTCTGGAGTCACGGAAATTTCTATAAAATTGCCTGATGCGGTTGAAAACCTCAGCCGTGGCCCCATCATCCATCGGTGGAAAAGGCAGGAAAACACTTGTTAAACTGTTTGTTCTTACATTCATAAAGTAGTCATTGCGACACGCAAGGAGATCACACATGGCCCAACCTCGTGTTGTCACCATCCATTACACGCTCACCAACGATCAGGGAGAAGAGCTGGACTCCTCCCGTGTAGAAGGTCGGGAGCCGCTGTCCTATGTGGAAGGTGCCCAAAACATCATCGGTGGACTTGAAAACGCTCTGAACGAAAAAGCCGCTGGCGATCAACTGAAAGTATCTGTCGAACCTGGTGAAGGCTACGGCGAAGTCAACGAAGAGCTGGTCCAGCCGGTCCCGCTGACTGCATTTGAAGGCGTCGACACGATCGAGCCAGGCATGCAGTTCCAGGCGCAAACCCCGGGCGGCCCTCAGGTTGTTCGTGTAGTGGAAGTAGTCGACGAAACAGTCACAATCGACGCCAATCATCCGCTGGCGGGCCAGACCTTGCATTTCGATGTAGAAGTGGTAGAAGCTCGCGACGCGACCGACGAAGAGCAAGAGCACGGTCACGCTCACTAAAGCTGTTTGTCAGACCAAAAAAAACGGCCCTTCCGAGGGCCGTTTTTTTATGTCCGATTCATGTGTCATTACATGTTCGGATAGTTCGGGCCACCGCCACCTTCCGGCGTCACCCAGGTGATGTTCTGGGATGGGTCCTTGATATCACAGGTTTTGCAGTGCACGCAGTTCTGCGCGTTGATCTGGAATTTCAACCCGCTGCCGTCGTTTTTCTCAACCACCTCATAAACACCGGCGGGGCAGTATCGCTGAGCAGGCTCGTCGTACTTCGGCATATTTTCTTCCAGCGGAATGGCCGGATTCTTCAACTGCAAATGAACCGGCTGATCTTCCCCGTGATTGGTATTAGACATAAACACCGAAGATAGGCGATCGAAGGTCAGCGTGTTGTCTGGCCGTGGATACTCGAGCTTTTTGGACTCCTCAGCGGTTTTCAGCGTGGCGTAGTCCGGTACCGTGTCGTGAAAGGTGAACGGCAAGGTTCTGCGCAGTATATTCTGTTCGAAGAAGGCAATGGCGCCACCCACGAAGGTACCGAACTTGTGCATGCCCGGGCTATAATTGCGCTCGTTGAACAGTTCCTTATACAACCAGCTGCTCTTGAACTGATCCTCGAAACTGGTGATTTCTTCACCGGCTTTGCCTTCTTTCAAGGCTTCGAATACCGCTTCCGCACCCAGAATGCCGGATTTCATCGCCGTGTGGGAGCCTTTGATCTTGGAGCTGTTGAGAGTACCGGCATCACAGCCCAGCAGCAGACCGCCTGGGAAGCTCATTTTCGGCAAAGAGTTAAAGCCGCCTTTGGTAATCGCTCGTGCGCCGTAAGACACACGCTTGCCACCCTCCAGGTGTTTCTTCACTTCCGGATGGGTCTTCAGACGCTGGAATTCCTCGAACGGACTGAGGTGCGGGTTGCTGTAGGACAGATCTGTAATCAGACCCACATAAACCTGACCGTTTTCGAGGTGGTACAGGAAAGAACCGCCGGTAGAGCCGCTTTCGCCCAGTGGCCAGCCGGTGGTGTGTACCACCAGGCCCGGCTCGTGCTTGGCCGGGTCGATGTCCCAGAGCTCTTTGATGCCTATACCGTAGTGCTGCGGATCCTTGCCTTCATCCAGTTTAAAATCATTGATCAGGCGCTTGCCAAGGTGGCCCCGGCAGCCCTCGGTAAAGAGCGTATATTTAGCGCGAAGTTCCATGCCCGGCATATAACCGTCTTTTTCGGAACCGTCACGGGCAACGCCCATATCGCCGGTAATAATGCCTTTTACCTGGCCGTCTTCGATAATGGTCTCGGAAGCGGCAAAGCCGGGGTAAACTTCAACACCCAGCTGCTCAGCCTGCTCGGCGAGCCAGCGGCACAGGTTACCCAGGCTGATAATGTAGTTGCCGTTGTTGTGCATGTTTCTGGGCACAAAAGCATTCGGAATCTTGGTGGCGCTCTCCTGATTCTTTAACAGAAAAATATCGTCACGGGTGACCGGAGTGTTCAGCGGTGCACCTTTTTCCTTCCAGTCCGGGAAAAGTTCGTTGAGGGCGGAAGGCTCAAACACGGTACCGGCCAGAATGTGGGCGCCGATCTCGGAACCTTTTTCTACCACACAGACTGTCAGCTCCTGTTCGGACTCCTGGGCCATCTGCATGATACGACAAGCTGCAGAAAGGCCAGCTGGCCCACCGCCGACGATCAGAACATCAAATTCCATCGATTCGCGTTCCACGTTGGTCTCCTCAAATATTTCCATTAAATTTATTAAGCCATATGATAGCGATTATCAGCCTGATAAACGACCGCTTACGCTTGAAACTGCTCAATTTGTATCTGTTGGAGGATACCGCAAATCAAAAATCAAACAAACGTTTGTTTGAAATTTGGCCCCGGCTTTGGCATTGTTTGCGCAACGGGGCGTATATAGGGTGTTGTATTGACCCAACTGACCTTTGTGGGCAGTATTATGACGCCTCAAAAGACAGCCATCCGTTACGTCGATGCTGTCCTCAAACGTAAACTCATCGTAGAAGAACGAGGAATCTATGAAGGTTCTGGTCGCTGTAAAACGAGTTATTGATTACAACGTGAAAGTACGCGTCAAGCCGGACAACACCGGCGTAGACCTCGCAAACGTTAAAATGGCAATGAATCCTTTCTGTGAAATCGCGGTAGAAGAAGCGGTTCGCCTGAAAGAAAAGGGCGTTGCCAGCGAAATTGTCGTGGTTACTATCGGCCCCAAGGCCTGTCAGGAGCAGATCCGTACTGCGCTGGCACTGGGCGCTGACCGAGGCATCCACATTCAGACCGACGAAGAGGTTCAGTCCCTGGAAGCGGCCAAGCTGCTGAAAAGCGTTGTCGAGAAAGAGCAACCCAAGATGGTTATCCTGGGTAAGCAGTCCATCGACTCGGACAACAACCAGACTGGCCAGATGTTGGCAGCACTGACCGGAATGGGTCAGGGCACGTTTGCGTCAGAAGTGGTTGTTGACGGCGATAAAGTACAGGTAACACGTGAAATCGACGGTGGCCTTATGACCGTCGGCCTTAGCCTACCTGCGGTTGTGACAACCGACCTTCGTCTGAACGAGCCGCGTTATGCTTCACTGCCGAACATCATGAAGGCCAAGAAGAAGCCGCTGGAAACGATGTCCCCGGCCGATCTTGGCGTTGAGATGACATCACGGCTGAGCACCCTGAAAGTTGAGGCTCCGGCTTCTCGTCAGGCGGGTATCAAGGTGGCTGATGTAGCTGAGCTGGTCGACAAACTGAAGAACGAAGCGAAGGTGATCTAAATGAGCATCCTTGTATTTGCTGATCATGATAATAGCAGCCTCACGCAATCCACGCTGAACGTGATTGCGGCTGCCAAAGCCATTGGTGGCGATATCGACGTATTGGTTGCCGGTGAAAACTGTGGTGCCGTTGGCGAAGCAGCCGCCAAAGCAGAGGGCGTTAACAAAGTTCTGGTTGCCGATAACGCCGTTTACGGTCACTTCCTGGCAGAAAACCTGTCCGAATTAGTGGCAGAAATTGGCAAGGGCTATAGCCACATTCTGGCGTCTGCGGGCACGACAGGCAAAGACTTCATGCCGCGTGTCGCTGCATTGCTGGACGTTGCCCAGGTGTCGGACATCATGCGGGTCGAATCCGAAGATACGTTCGTGCGCCCGATTTATGCGGGTAACGCAATCGCGACCGTGAAGGCCAGTGACAGTATTAAAGTCATTACCGTTCGTCCGACTGCATTTGATCCGGTGGCTGCGGAGGGCGGTTCTGCCTCGGTTGAAGTTCTGGATGTTGTCAAAGACGCAGGACTTTCCGAGTTCATAAACGAGGAAATTGCCAAGTCTGATCGTCCTGATTTGACCAGCGCAGACATTGTTGTGTCTGGTGGTCGTGGCATGCAGAACGGTGAAAACTTCAAGATGCTGGAAAGTGTTGCCGACCAGCTCGGGGCTGCCATCGGGGCATCCCGCGCTGCCGTTGATGCTGGATTCGTACCGAACGATATGCAGGTTGGCCAGACCGGTAAGATTGTCGCACCGCAGCTTTACATCGCGGTTGGCATCTCGGGTGCCATTCAGCATCTGGCAGGTATGGGTGACTCCAAGGTGATCGCTGCGATCAACAAGGATGAAGAAGCACCTATTTTCCAGGTTGCGGATTACGGCCTGGTAGCAGATCTGTTTGAAGCTGTACCGCAGTTCGAGGAAGAGCTCAAAAAGGTCCTGTGACCTGAAGCGTTCTGAAGAAGGCACCTTTGGGTGCCTTTTTTATTGCTTATTATACTTTGGCTCTTTCACTTTTTATCTTTCGGTCGTTTGCGGTTTTGGGTCTGGGTCCGCATGGTCAGTTTTTTCTCTTTCCTGCTGATGATCAGGGTATCCGCAAGTAGATGAAGTGCTTTGTTCGTTGTTCTCGCTGCCTGATAGATTTGGCGGCTCGTCGTGTTGTGGGTGTCTCGCACGCGCTGGGCGCGCTCACGGACCTCTTCATCGGTAGCAAAGTGGTCGATTAGACTGAAAGTGGTGGTGGCGATGGCCTGGTGCATTTTTTCCACGGCGCTTGTGCCATGCTTAATGCTGTCTTCCAGCAGGCGAGCCCGGTTGCGTGTTTCCATCAGTTCCATCCGGCCTTTTTGGATATGGCTGTTGGCACGACGTTGGGCCGATTGGAGCCTAATCAGGATCCGTCTATTTTGAAGGTGATCGGAAATGGCCAGCGCAATCACGGGCGCGGCAATAAGAATCAGAGCGGTGCTGACAAGCAGAAAGGCGTCCATGAATCTCCTAGCGATATTCCAGTTGGATAATGACGTCGATCTCTCGTTCTTGCATTTCTTTCTGCAATTCTTTCATAACTTCCTGATATACAAGCTTTGTGACCATGATTGGCAGCCGGTCTGCCAACATGCGGGCAGAGCGGGATTCCCGGCGGGCTACGGCAATCGGATCCTGTACGAGAAGCGTAAGCACGAGCTGCGGTTCGCGGCTGTCATCCGGGCCGTGGCTTTCTCGCCGAACTTCGTCGATAAGCGCTTTCTGCCAGCGAACCTGCCAGAATAACCAGGCGCTGATCAGAGTGAGAAGCAAGCTCAATACGAGCAGCAGGTTGATCAAGGCAAAACCTCCGTGAAGAGCGATGTTGTTTCAGATAGTCTGCGCGATTACGTTGTTAAAACGATTGGCCGCAGCGACATTAGTCGTTAACTTACAGGTAAATATAAATAAGGAAAATGACATGATTTGGTTAAAGGCATTTATCAGTGGCTTTCTTGCTACGCTTATTTTCCACCAGGGCCTGTTTGGCCTGTTCTATTTGGCGGGTGTGGTGCCGGCCGCGCCCTTCAACATGGCATCGGTGCCGCCGCTTGGTGTACCGGCGGTGCTTTCGCTGGCTTTCTTTGGCGGGCTTTGGGGCATTCTGCTGTGGTTGTTACTCGGTCGCCTGAAGGGCCTGGGGTATTGGTTGTCTAATGTCATTGCCGGTGCGATTGGCCCAACTGCAGTTGCTATGCTGGTAGTGTTCCCAATGAAGGGTTTGGAGGTAACGGCACAGACCTGGACGGGCGGCCTGGTATTGAACGGTTTCTGGGGCCTTGGTGTAGCGATGTTTATGGTTCTTATGGGCGCAAAAGCAGCCCAGAAAGCCTGACACCGAAAGCAAAATCGATGAAAAGGATCACGAATGAGTAATAAGACGGATACGACTTACGATATCGTGGTGTTTGGTGCAACCAGCTTTGTTGGCCAGATACTGACGGATTACTTGCTAAAAACCTATGGCACAGGGAAAGACCTGAAATGGGCCATCGCCGGGCGATCCCAGGCAAAGCTGAATTCGCTCAAAGCCGATCTGGGTAACGCGGGCGCTGATTTACCCATGCTCATTGCCGATGCCGCCGACGAGTCGGCTCTGAAAGAACTGTGTGACCAGACCCGCGTTGTAATTTCAACCGTCGGGCCATACGCGCTGTTCGGTGAGCCATTGGTCAAAGTCTGCGCCGAAACTGGCACGGATTACTGCGACCTGACCGGTGAAGTGCAGTGGATTCGTAGAATGGTCGACAAGTATGAAGATACCGCCAAGTCCTCCGGTGCGCGCATTGTTCACTCTTGCGGCTTCGATTCTATTCCGTCTGACATGGGTGTGTGGTTCCTGCAGCAGCAAGCTGAGCAGACTTTCGGCGCACCTTGCAAAGATGTCCGCATGAGAGTGAAAGCCGCCAAGGGCGAATTCTCTGGCGGCACGGTCGCCAGTTTGATGAACGCCGTAAAGGAGGCTGCTGCGGATCCTGCGTTACGCAAGGAAATGGCCAACCCTTTCTCTATCTGTCCGAAAGATCACCGTTCCAAAGCTCGCCAGCCTAATCTCAAAGGGGCTGAATATGACAATGAGCTTGGCGTCTGGCTGGCACCGTTCGTGATGAGTGCGATCAATAACCGGATCGTTCACCGCTCCAATGCGCTGCAGGATGCTCGTTATGGCAAGGAATTCACCTACGACGAGGCCATGATTGTTGGGCGCGGCATGAAAGGTCGCCTGACGGCCTATGGCGTTACGGCTGCACTGGGTGGTTTCGTCACCGCATCAGCATTCAAGCCATCGCGCTGGGTGGTCGAGAAATTCGTTCCCCAGCCCGGTGAAGGCCCCAGCCCGGAGGCACAGGAAGCCGGCTATTACGACCTGCGCTTTGTCGGAAAAACGGAAGACGGCAAGACCATCAAAACAAAGGTCCTTGGCGACCGGGATCCGGGTTATGGCTCCACATCCAAGATGCTGGGCGAAGCCGGTGTTTGCCTGGCGTTTGACGTGGCTGATAAGCCCGGGGGTATCTGGACACCGTCATCCCTGATGGAATCCAAGCTGTTCGACCGTCTGACCGCCAAGGCCGGCCTGTCTTTCGAGCTGCTTGAAACCAGTTAAAGGCGCAGCGTGGGGAAAACCATGAGCTTTTATGAAGATCGGATTTTACCCCACGTCATAGACCGTGCCTGTTCTATGGGCCAGATAATGAAACTGCGGAGCCAGATAGTTCCCCACGCCAAGGGGCGGGTGCTGGAAGTCGGCATGGGCTCCGCCATTAACATGGAATTCTACAATGCTGATCAGGTTGAGATGGTCTACGGCCTGGAGCCGTCAGCCGGCATGCGCCGCAAAGCGCAACCCAACCTGGTCAGGTCTTCGGTAAAAGTAGAGTGGCTGGACCTGCCAGGAGAGTGCATCCCTCTGGAGGACCAGTCCGTAGACACGGTACTGCTTACTTTCACCCTGTGTACGATTCCTGATTGGCACCTGGCGCTTGAACAGATGTCACGGGTACTCAAACCCGGTGGCGAACTGCTGTTTCTGGAGCATGGCGAATCACCGGACGACAGCATTCGCAAATGGCAGAATAGGGTGACCCCCGGCTGGAAAAAGCTGGCAGGCGGCTGCCACCTGAATCGAAACATCGCTGACCTGATCCGCCACGCCGGCTTTGACATTATTGAACTGGAAAACCTGTACGTGCCCAAAGCGCCAAAAATCGCGGGGTATATCTACAAGGGCAGGGCCCTAAAACCGGCCTGAAATGCCGCGCTCAACAGGATAAACCTAATTGCGTTAAAGGGCAGGGCCTTATACAATCCCGCCCGCAATACCCCTCCTGTGCCCGGGTGGTGAAATTGGTAGACACTACAGACTTAAAAGCTCTAGAGCGCAAAATTAAAAACCATTTAAAACCAGTTGCTTATGGAGTTAATTGGGGTTTAGTAAGAATTCTCTGACACGCATATGACACAACAATTTTTTCTGATAATTTTGGCGGTCGTGAAAATTAGGGATTGATAGACACAAGCTCCGGTGGTGAAATTGGTAGACACTAGGCACTTAAAATGCCTTGACCGTTAGGTCGTGCCGGTTCGAGTCCGGCCCGGAGCACCATTTTAAAATCATTTTGGGGGTAACAATGGTAGATATTTTCCCCAATCTCGACATCTCCCGCCTGACCTCTGATGAAGTCGTTTTTTACTCGCCTGGTTTGGAAGCAATTCAACAGTATGCGTTTGAGACCGATCTGACGGTCTCAGTCTGCGACGTTAAGCACAAGCGCAGTGGGCCTGTTGTTGAGTGCTGGATACACGGTGAGGGTGATGAAGTGGCTGTTGAGAATGCATTCGAGAAAGCAATGGAGTGGGCTGAGAGTACTGGATAAGTTTTCGCCTCCGGTAGGGGCGAGCCAGTAAATAAACACAGTCAGCCGTTTACGACTTGGTCTGGATCAACTCCCAGTTCTCGGAGTTCCCGTTCCTGCTCTTCGATTTTCTTTTGTAGTTGTTTGGCTCTGGCTTCTTTTAACATCACTTCGAGCTTTTCCGACTTGCGTTGAAGATTTTCCAACTCATCGTCCCCCTTTTGTTTAATTTTGTCTGGAGCGTTGTCGTACGCCTCCTGCAAACCCTTGCGGGCTTTTTCTGATACCTCGTTAGGGGTCGTTCTGGTGCGGCCCGGTTTTGCTTTCGGCTTTTCCTTTTTTACTGCCGCGGCGCGTTCGGTTTCGAGAGCCCCGATCCGGGTATCCAGTTCTTTTATTTTTTCTATGGCCTGCTCAGCAGAAAGCCCCAGTGCTATGGCTTGTGGGTTGCCGGGTTGATTGATGCACATACGTGCCTGGCGTCGGTCGACCTTCAAGTCATAAATTTTGTAATACAGCTGCTCAGAGCGGGGCATGTTCGCAACCAGCTCCAAAACTTCCTTGCGGGCCTTCTCGGCTTTCTCGCGATAGTGCTGAACCTTCTCCAGCTTGGACATCGGAGTTCGGCCCCTGGTCTGTTGCAGAGCTTTCTGGTACTCCTCGTCCGGGGTCTGCTCAGCGTGCTCCGCTTTCCTCTGCTGCTGCCGAATATACTTCAACAGATAGACAACACGATCGTGACCCCGGCGTCCCGCCTTGTCCTTTTCGCGAAACTTCTCAAGTTGTTTGAGGCTTTCCGGTTCAGCGTTGTCAGCTTCGCATTGCTCGACATATTGGGACCAGGAAGTATCCCACCGCCGCCTGGCTTTTTCTTGATGATCTTTGGGTGAAAGGGGAGGGCGTCCCATCCGCTCTCTCGTATCAAAAAACTGGACCCGCTTGCGCTCGACCTCGTCCTCAAATTCTTCGGTGAACGTGTGCAGATAGTTTCTATAATCCCGAGCCGCTCGACTTTTTGCGCGCTCCAATAGGGTCATCTTGGGGCGTCCTTGCTTCTTTTTCTGCTTTGCCATCGCTCCGGGCCTCTTAACCATTCCAGGTAATCATAAAACGTCAACACACATCAGTATATATAATTTACGGAATTGTAAGGTAATATTATGCAAAAAACAAAATGAATATCGCACCGGGGAAACATTCACATAACCGGGTGCAAGTCATTACCTAACACCTTGTGACTCATAGCAAAACATAGTGTGCCATTGATGCAACAGGTTGTGATCAATGACGCGCCACCAAATCAACATTAACTGTCACCTCTGCGACTTATTACCGATATTTAGTAAATATGCGAACATATAAATAGGACCCAATAACGTCTCAAGAATTTAAAGGGCCGGAAAAAGAAAGGAATAAAAAAGGCGGGGCCAGCTATGTTTTACCCTCCCTACTAACCTCTGCCGAGGTTATGCGGTCCGGTAAAACGCTGGGTGCTCAAACCCTTCGGGTTCTGCGCTTTTAAATACAACACCATATAATAAAAATAATAGGTGCAACATGCAACATAATAAAAAAGAACAAAAAAACCAAGAAAATCCGGTAGGACGCCCACCGAAAGCGCCCGAGGATCGCAAAACAGTCCAGCTCAAAATTTGGGTCACGCCCGCCGAGGCCACAGCAATCAAGCAAAAAGCGAGAGAGGAAGGGTTCAAGCACTCCGGGCCATTCATGTCTAAATCAATCCGGGACGCAGTCCATGGAGCCACTCCAATAATAAAGCTGGACCCGGTCGACATGCGCAACATGTCCGGCATTGGCAACAACCTGAACCAGATCGCGAAGCACCTTAACGGCGGCGGCGGATACCACCCGGAGATGCACGAAGACGTTCTATATGCCAGCGGGCTAGTGAAAAAGCTGGGTCAAGATTTGTATCGGCTGATCGCCAAACACAAGGGGAGGGCGGTGAAATGATACATAAAAAGAAATCATTTGGAGACACTCCCGCGCCCCGGCTGAACTACGCCCTGGGCGGCGGCCATGAGCATAAGGTCGAAAAGGTAGATTTCATTCCTGGGACGATGATGTCTGAGCCTGTGCCGCTCGAAAAAGGCCAGAAAATGCCGGATGTCTTCGTTGATTTAGACGACATTCTCGGCAAAGTAGGCGAGCGAACTGCCACCAATGGCAATTCAACTGACACAGATGGCACAACCGATGCCAATGGTTCGCAAGAGCCTAAAAAGAACAAACCGCTAGCATATGATTGGACCGACCTGAACGATGAATTTGAAGCTGCCGCATCACTCCACAAGGGTAAGGGCGAGAAGCTTTACGGTCATTACATCATCAGTCTCGCGCCGGGCGAAACCCTAACCAATGAGCAATGGGGCGAGGTGCTCGAAGAATACATGAACGCAATGGGTTATGACGAATTCACAAAATTTTGTGGCTTCCGTCACTCCAACACCGAAAACGACCACCTACATATCCTAACTTGTCGGGTCAGAATGGAACACGGCGGCCCCCTAGTCGATGACTCCAATGATTACGAAAAAGGCATGAAAGCCATGCGCAAGCTGGAAATAAAATACGGCCTGCGAATAGTGGCAAACCCAGAAGACAGCTGGGGCGTTGAAATCAAAAAAGGCGAATTCAAATATCTGGGCGGCGACCGTGAAACGGTCCTCCGCAACCAACTCGAAGGCCCAAAAAAGGATTGGGCCGCCGTGATTCGCGCACTGGTAAAAAAGACCTGGGCAGACGGGAAGCCCCGCGACATGGGCGAAATGGTCCGAAAGCTAAAAGCTTCTGGCGTTGACATCAAAATCCGGAAAAACCTGGAAGGCCAGCCTGAGGGCATAAGTTACTGCGCCCGAGGTTCGGATGTCTGGATATCCGGCTCCAAGGTAATGGCCAAGAGACTGACGTGGCAGAACCTGGTCGGACGCGAAGGCATTCACTACAACCCATTAAAGCACAACGAAGCTCTGGGTCTGCCACCCTCCCAAGATGGACTGCTGATCCGAGTGGATGCATATCAACAGCTTAATCGCCGCCAGATTGTTGTTATCAAGAAAACCAAGCTGTCGGTGCGGATATATCGACAGGGGCCGCATTACTTTGCGGGCTTGGGCTTCGATCAGACGCTGCAAACCGGGAAAGAACGCTACGAAGCCATGGTTCACGAACAGCTGTTCAAGCTCGTACTCGCGCTGCTCAATATGCTGTTCGGCACCGAGATTGGCCGAGCCCCACCCCCAATCATGACCCGAGACTATGAAGTGCCTGAGGGCCTTGAAGAATTGCGGAACGACGTCGGTACTGATGGCTGGGAGGTGCCCGAGTCGGACGGCAACCGGCTCAGTTTTGGAGAAAAGAAACAGATCGCCGAAGAATTACATGATGAGATATATGAGGAACACAACGAATGGATCGATCCAAAATTTGAAACAATCGGCAAAACGCTGGACAACGATGACGTCGCACCCACGTTTCGAACAAAAGCATCATGATAAAAGGTTTGTTGCTGGTGTAGTGTTCCACCGCAAACATTCTCTAAAGTGAATTAGGATATCCAATATAGGACGAACCTTGGTCTTGCAGGTACTTTGCTATTGCCGAATCGAGCATTCGCAGGAATAAATCTCGGCTTTGGGGTGTAGTCTGGGTGCCTAAACCTACCAGAGATCTCTCATGCGGGATCATGCTATATCGTCGACCTTAGGTCAGTATTGGATTCAATCTCTTCAATTAATTTATAAATAATAAATTATTAAATTTATAATTTTCGTTATTAAAATAATTTTATTAATTTGACGATAAATAATAATTTTTAATTAATTAAAGGTTAATTAGTAGTATAAAATTCAGAGCTTTACAAAATCAATTTAATAGATTATATTTTGTTCGGACTTTCAAAATACGATCATAGAGCTGAGGATGCTAGATACAATAATGAGAGACAAGGATTTAGTAAATAGCAATGTTGAGCCTAATAGTTAATTAAATTGACTAAAGGTATTGACCTGGAAAGTATTGATTAGCTGGGTTTATGTGTATTGAAGTGGTAATTTGGTGTGCCAAAGGAGTTTAGGTCGTCAAATTCTAAACACTCAGGTTAAACGCTGAGGTCTGAAATGACGGAATTAACACGAAAATTGGCATTAGAAAATCTGAAAGTTGAGCTTAAAGAAAACGGCTACGAGGTAACTGAAAAAGCGCTGGAGAGCTGTTTTGATAGTGTTCGACGTAAATACCGTCTGCCGAGTTGGCGTCACATGCCGATGGAACAAAAAGAGGAAACACTTTCGACGGTAAGAAACAAGCAGATAGATAGCGTTGAAAACGACATGCATCGCCAAAAAAATTGGATTTTGGACGGGGAAGGATACACCACCAGGAAACTTTATCGCCTAGTCAGGAAGGATTCGCGAATACACGGTAGCGAAATTCAACTACCTACAGAGCAGAATTTTGGTAGGAGCCTTACAAGGCTCAGGGCCTCGGAGTCAAAGGTCATTGACCGAAATAGCGTAATAGCTAGCTACCAATCGCTGGTTGATTCTACGATACACTTCGCAAAAACAGCTCTTTGTAACATCTACCAGCTTGAGTTCACACAAGGGCCTCATGAGGGTAAAAGATACGTGGGGATTACTCAATGTTCAGTATCTGAGCGACTACGGTGGCACTTTATCAATGCTACGCGTCCAGAAAGTTCCGAGAGAAACCCAAAAAATAGGCTTTATGAAGCTTTGAGAGATTCTCTTATTTTCTCAGGTAATAGCGAGTCATGGCTCAACATTAGCGTTCTAGAGAGTGATGTTAAACCTGCCACAGCGAAGATTATCGAAAGCTACTATTGTGAAATCGTTGCGGCCGAAATTGGGAACGAGAAGGTATTAAATGTTGCTACGCCTGGTTCCAGTGGCGGCCGCAGCGGGACCAGAACCGTAGCGTATAAAAAAAAGAGTATTACTTGAGCGATGGTGTGCGCGCAGTAGCCAGGGATTTAAAAGTTGCTGACAGAGATATTGTAAAATTTCGATCCATATTCCTTTACCATTTCAGAAAACAGCGAATGTGTGATCAGAACAAGTTAGATGCGGTGGCAGAAAAAATGGCCCGAATCGCTCCCATCGCAGGTCGAAGTTACCGCGACGACGCTGTTTGTTATCTCCTAAATGATAAAAAAGTCTGCATTCGCGAAGCTGCCAACATCACTGGGCGAGAACCGGATCAGATAAGAAGTGCACTGTTAAGTAGGGGTCTTCTTGGCACCGAAGGCACTGACCTTACTCCCGTATTGTCTGGAGATCTCCCGGCTATTCCAATTCAGACCCCAGCCACGTCACATTTTTATCAGAGGCCCGACGATATCGCTGACGAAATGTGGAAAAAAGTAGAGTGTGTTCAAAGTAACTGTTTCGGGAAATCGTGGGCGAAATTGGCTTTGTATTTGGGAGCTAAAGAAAGCAGCTTAAGATATACGGCCCGCAAGTTCGAAAACGATGTAACTGCGTTTTGGAATAAGTTTCTGTCAAACAACATTTAAGGCTAAGTTACCGGCGCACGGCTTTATCAGGAGACTGGGGTGCATAGTATGTGACAACATTTAAAGCCATGTCGAGCATCCCATCGCCGACAGCAACCACGATTTCAGGTATATCGTCACCGTCAAAGTCATGTTCGGCGACCTGCACGTAGCAGCCCTGATTAATCTCACCCGCCTTACCGGCGATGGTTGATAATCGCCCGAGCGAACCGACTGCTTTACCACGGTCCAGTGGCCGCCCTATACCCAGGTGGGCAACTCCTCGATGGTCATGTCATCGATACCCGATGCTCCCTTGTTGACTCGAACCTGCTTCCAGGCTTTTTGGAAATTAGCCTGGCGCAGTGCAGCATCGAGTAGATCATTGCTAAAAGCTGGCTTCGTGGCTTTACGCTGAGTCACGTCATTGCCGGACGGCATTTATGCGTTCAAGTCGACCAAGGCTCCTTCTTTGTTCCCGGTGTTAGGCCCTTAACCCTGTCCCGACCATTACGACGGGCGTTTGGCTACTATGGCCGCTGCTGACCTCTGCTAAATTACCGGCAGTGTTATCCCTGTCGGTGCTACCGGTGTCCATCTCGTTCGCGCGCAACCGCCGATGGCAACGGCTGCGCCCAGGCTTGATTGGATAGTGGCCTGACTACTGGTTATTGACCGA
>Ga0307945_1000053_pt1 | contig 60269 bp, 56 predicted proteins | sample OrgLakmetagen228_FD_201818 | JGI IMG/M metagenome (GOLD analysis project Ga0307945, IMG submission 201818) | Saline water microbial communities from Organic Lake, Antarctica - #228 | ecosystem: Environmental > Aquatic > Non-marine Saline and Alkaline > Saline | place: Antarctica: Organic Lake...
CAAAGGCTCGTTTTGGCGCCAGAACGGGACGATACGGTATACTTCGCCTTGCTCGGATTTAATACCTGACTATTTTACTATGGTATTGTATAATCACCGACCAGAAGAAACGGAGTTCGCGCATTGACTGGCATTAATTGCTGAATCGCGGACAAACCCGTCATCCAAAAAGCAACTGCGGGGCGTACCTTCACCTGCAACTGCAGAAACACCAGGGCGACGCACGCCCACGATGAGAGATACGGAGCGACGATCATGGCGACCACCGATAAAGAGGTCAGCGAGCTGGTCAAACGGGAATACGAGCACGGTTTCGTGACTGACATAGAATCCGACACCTTCGAACCCGGATTGAACGAAGAGATAATCGCCCGCCTTTCCGGCATTAAGAATGAGCCGGAATGGATGCTGGAGTGGCGCCTGAAAGCCTATCTTCGCTGGCTGGAAATGGATGAGCCGGACTGGGCGCATGTCGGTTACGACAAAATCGACTACAACTCGATTTCCTACTATTCCGCACCCAAGCGTCCGGAAGATATGCCCCAGAGCCTGGACGAAGTCGACCCGGAACTGCTGCGCACCTATGAAAAACTTGGCATCCCCCTGCACGAGCGTGAAAAGCTCGCAGGTGTTGCGGTAGACGCGGTTTTTGACTCAGTTTCGGTAGCGACCACCTTTAAAGAGCCGCTGGCCAAAGCCGGGGTGATCTTCTGCTCTATTTCCGAAGCCATTCAGGACTATCCGGAACTGGTCAGGAAGTACCTGGGCTCAGTGGTTCCCGCAGGCGACAACTTCTTTGCGGGCCTGAACTCGGCGGTCTTCTCCGACGGCACCTTCGTGTATGTGCCCAAGGGCGTACGTTGCCCCATGGAACTGTCCACCTATTTCCGCATCAACGCGGCCAATACCGGGCAGTTCGAGCGCACTCTGATCATTGCCGAAGACAGCAGCTACGTGAGCTACCTGGAAGGCTGCACTGCGCCCATGCGTGATGAAAATCAGCTGCATGCTGCGGTGGTGGAGCTGGTCGCCCTGGACGACGCCCAGATCAAGTACTCCACCGTGCAGAACTGGTATCCGGGCGACGAAAATGGCAAGGGTGGCATCTTCAACTTTGTGACCAAACGGGGCGCTGCCATTGGCAAGAACTCCAAGATTTCCTGGACCCAGGTCGAGACCGGCTCCGCAGTGACCTGGAAGTATCCAAGCTGCGTGCTCCGGGGCGACAACAGCGTGGGGGAGTTCTACTCGGTAGCACTGACCAATAACTACCAGCAGGCGGACACCGGCACCAAGATGATCCACCTGGGCAAGAACACGTCCAGCACCATCATCTCCAAGGGTATTTCCGCCGGCCACAGCTCCAACGCCTATCGCGGCCTGGTGAAATTCGGGCCCGGGGCGGAAGGCGCGCGTAACTTTACCCAGTGCGACTCGCTGCTGATCGGCGACCGCTCGGCTGCCCACACCTTCCCCTATATCGAGAGCAAGAATAAATCGGCCATCGTCGAGCACGAAGCCACTACGTCAAAAGTCAGCGACGAGCAGATGTTCCTGTGTCGCCAGCGTGGCATCGACCCCGAACAGGCGGTTTCCATGATCGTTAACGGCTTCTGCAAAGAGGTGTTCAAGGAGCTGCCTATGGAGTTCGCAGTTGAAGCTGGCAAGTTGCTTGAGGTGAGCCTGGAAGGGTCGGTCGGTTAAATACAGAATTCAGACGAGAGAGAAAACACTACATGCTGAGCATTAAAAACCTGCACGCATCCGTTGGGGGCGAAGAAATCCTCAAGGGCATCAACCTGGAAATCAAGGCCGGGGAAGTCCATGCGATTATGGGTCCCAACGGCTCTGGTAAGAGTACGCTCTCACAGGTGCTGGCAGGCAGCGAAACCTTCGAAGTGACAGAAGGTGAAATTACGCTGAACGGCGAAAACCTGCTGGAACTGGAAACCGAAGAGCGGGCCCGGGAAGGCGTGTTTCTGGCGTTTCAGTACCCGGTGGAGATTCCCGGCGTCAGTAACCTGCAGTTTCTGCGCACGGCCGTCAACGCCATGCGCAAACACCGCGGCGAGTCGGAGATGAACGCCGCAGAATTCATGAAGCATGCGAAGGAAGTGTCCAAACAGGTCGATCTGGACCCGGCCTTCCTCAAGCGCGGCGTGAATGAAGGTTTCTCCGGTGGCGAAAAGAAGCGCAACGAAATCCTGCAGGCGCTTTTGCTTCAGCCCAAGCTGGCCATTCTTGACGAGACGGATTCCGGACTGGACATCGATGCCCTGCACGTTGTTTCCGAGGGAGTAAACGCCCTGCGCGCTGAGGATCGGGCCATTCTGATGGTGACCCACTATCAGCGCCTGCTGAATCATATCGTGCCTGATTACGTTCACGTTCTGGCCGGCGGCAGGATTGTGAAATCCGGCGGTCGCGAGCTGGCCCACGAACTCGAAGAGCGTGGTTACGGCTGGCTCGGCGTTAAAGACGAAGAAGCCACAGCCAGCTAAGGAGGACGCCGAATGACATCAGCACCGACGCTTTCCAGCGCCTTTCTTGAGCCGGCCGGCGAATTCCTGCCCGGTCCGCTGCTGGCGCTGCGCAAACAGCGGGGAACGGCTCTGGTTGATATGCCACTGCCAACCCGCAAGACCGAGAACTGGAAGTATTCCAGTCGCCATCTGAAGCTGTCTGACGAGCTTGCAGATTCTTTGCCCACCTCGGGCAAGGAAGGCACAAACCTGTCCATGCCTGGCTATCGCGTGGTATTCCGCAATGGAGTGATGGTGCCGGAAGCCAGCGATTTTCCAGACCTCAATGGCATTCGTATTCAGCGTTTCTGCGACCTGAATGATGAGGATGCATCTGCCCTGGCCGAACGGCTGGATAACACGCTGGACAGCCGCGCCGTGCAGATGGCCCGCCTGAACTCGGCCCGTTTTGAAGATGGTCTGTTTATCCAGTTGGACAAAGAGGCCGTGCTGGACCAGCCGCTGTTCATTGTCCATGAAGTGACCGCCTCATCCATGGGTTCTGCCTATCCGCGCATCTACGTCGACGCGGCCCGGCACAGCCAGATGACGCTGGTGGAAGAATACATTTCCAGTGGCAGCGAGCCGGTGATGGTCAACACGGTCACTGAATTTGTCCTCGCCGAAGGCGCACAGATAACCGGTGTTCGCCTGACTCTGGAAGGCGAAAGCGTTCAGCACATCGGTGCAACCGGTGTTCGCCAGGCGGCCACATCACGCTTCGAAAACCATACGGTGGGTTTTGGCGGCCCGTTGCGCAGACACGATCTGCAGGTGCGTTTGGAAGGCGAAGGCGCCGAATGCAAGCTGAACGGCGTGGTCGTCACGCAGGGTAAACAGCACTACGACAACCACACGTCCATCGAGCATGTGGCGGCCCACTGCGACAGCGAAGAAACCTATCGCAACATTGCAGCGGACCAGTCCCACGCGATATTTAACGGGCGCATCCATATTCACCAGGATGCCCAGAAATCCAACGCCAATATGAACAACAAGAACCTGTTGCTCTCCACCGGCGCGGAAATCGATACCAAGCCCGAGCTGGAAATCTACGCGGACGACGTCAAATGTGCCCACGGCGCCACCATTGGCCAGCTTGATAAAAACTCGCTGTTCTACCTTGTGTCCCGCGGTATCGGCCGTCGCGAAGCCAACACTCTGCTGACGATGGCGTTTATCAACGAGCTGGTCGAGCAGATTCCCGTGGAAGTGGTTCGCGAAGCCGTGCAGCTTCGGCTGAACGATTTCTTTGATCAGGCTTTCCAGGAGGGCTGAGCGGTTATGAACGATCTTTCCATGGTCAAAACAGCACCACAGACCAGTTTCGACGTTGAGGCTGTGCGCCGGGATTTTCCGATCCTGGACCAGCAGATCAACGGCAAGCCGCTGATGTATCTGGACAACGGAGCGTCGGCCCAGAAGCCAGTGGCCGTGCTGGATGCCATGGATCGTTATTACCGCGGGATGCATTCCAACGTGCATCGTGGCGCCCACACCCTGGGTGACCGGGCAACCACTGCCTTTGAAGGGGCGCGTGAAACAGTACGGGCTTTCTTTAATGCTCGCAGCACAGAAGAAATCATCTGGACCCGAGGCACCACCGAAGCCATTAACCTGATCGCCAACGGTCTGGCGGTTCGCCTGAAACCGGGCGACGAAATTCTGGTCAGCCAGATGGAGCACCACGCCAACATCGTGCCCTGGCAGATGATTGCCGAACGGACCGGCGCCCGTGTTGTTCCTGTTCAGGTGACCCCAGAGGGCGAGCTCGATCTGGACTCCTTCAACAGTTTGCTGGGCGACAGAACCCGGGTGCTGGCACTGACTCACGTATCTAACGTGCTTGGCACCATCAACCCGGTTGCCGCACTGGTGGAACAGGCCAAAGCCCGTGGTGTGATTACCGTGATTGACGGCGCCCAGGCCGTGCCACACTTCCAGCCGGACGTGCAGGCACTGGGGTGCGACTTCTATATGTTCTCGGCCCATAAACTGTTCGGGCCGACAGGTATCGGCGCTCTCTACGGCAGGAAACAACTGCTGGAAGAAATGCCCCCCTATCAGGGCGGCGGCGAAATGATCGAGCGGGTATCCTTTGAACGCACCACCTGGAACACCCTGCCCTACAAGTTTGAAGCGGGCACGCCGGCTATCGCTGAAGCGGTTGGTCTGGGCGCTGCCATCGACTATCTTGGCGGTCTGGATCGCCAGGGTATGGAAGCTTCGGAAAATGCATTGCTGACCAGAGCCAACGAGCTTTTGGAAACCGTGCCCGGCATGCAGATAATCGGCTCGGCAAAGCAGAAAGTACCGGTGATGTCCTTCAAGATCGAAGGCCTGCACCCGAGTGATATAGGCACGCTTCTGGACCAGCAGGGCATCGCCATACGCACCGGTCACCACTGCGCCATGCCGCTGATGGAGTTTTACGGGGTTCCCGGTACAGCCAGGGCGTCCTTTGCGTTTTACAATACAATAGAAGAGGTAGAAAACCTCTTCACCGCGCTGCAAAAAATTCAGCGCCTGTTTGCCTGATGGAGGTGGAATCATGACAGCCGAAGTCTATACACCAACTGTTGCCGTCACCATGACGCCCAGCGCGGTGAAGCACGTACGCAAACAACTGGACAAGAAGCCTGAAGCCAAAGGTATTCGTCTGGCTATCAAAAAAAGCGGTTGCTCCGGCTTCAAGTATGAAACCCAGTGGGTCGAAGACGTTGGCGCTGACGACCAGGTTTTCCATATCGACGGTGTGGATCTCTTCGTAAAAGACGAGCACCTGCCATTGGTCAACGGTATTGAGATCGATTTTGTGACTGAAGGCGTTAACTCGGTTTTTCAGTTCAGGAATCCGAATGCCACGGCAGAGTGCGGCTGTGGTGAAAGCTTTACGGTTGCCTGAGAACAAGTTTAATTAGGACGCTGACACCGGACAGAAAAGACGAGGCCCAACAAGGCATGCAAGAACGTGAAGTGGTTCTGACAAAACGCGAAGTAGAGGCACGACTGGTGCCCGCTGGCACGGAAATCATGATTCCGTCGGATACCTTTGTGACCATCACCCAGTCTCTGGGTGGCAGTTTCACTGTTGCCGTAAACGGCAATCTTGCTCGCATCGAAGGCCACAACGCCGAAGCACTGGGCAAGAAACCGCTGGAAAGCAGCTTCGAAACCCCGGTAGACGGCACCGTCAACGAAAACCAGGTATGGGAAGCCATGCAGAACTGCTACGACCCGGAAATTCCGGTGAACGTGGTGGATCTCGGCCTGATCTACGATTGCAAAATCGAGAACGGGACTGAAAACGGCAACCATATATACGTACTGATGACCCTGACTGCAGCAGGCTGCGGCATGGGCCCGGTGATTACCGAAGACGTCAAGACCAAGCTCGAGCATGTGCCCAATGTCGATAAGGTCACCGTTGATCTGACCTTCGACCCGCCCTGGAACAATGACATGCTCACCGACGAAGCCAAGCTTGAACTGGGGATGCTGTAATGACTGCCTCGCAACAGACGTTCGAGAACAACCCGCTGGGCAAAGACACCACTCTGGATGACGTGCTCGAAGGCTTCGAGTTCCTGGACGACTGGGAAGAGCGGTACGCTTTCATTATTGATCTGGGCAAGGAACTTCCGGAATTCCCGGAAGACGAACGCCGGGAAGCAAATTACGTCCATGGCTGCCAGAGTCAGGTCTGGCTGATTCACCACTACGATGAAGGCAGCGGCAAGCTTTACCTGCTGATCGATTCCGACGCCATTATCGTTCGCGGACTGGCGGCCATTATCCTGGTGGCGCTGAACGGCAAGTCCCCGCGGGACCTTCTGGCCACCGACATCGATGAGTTGTTCGAGCAGCTGGATCTGTTCCGGCATATTTCCCCGACACGGGGCAACGGCCTGCGCGCGATGGTTGGCAAGATCCGGGATATCGCAGCCACGGAAGCAGCCTGACCACGACCGGCTCAGCCTCAGTAAATCACTGCGTAATCACCCTCCCGGGCATTGATGCTCCCCCCTTCTACCGGCATCCAGGCGCGGCTGGTGTCCAGGCTTAACTGGTGCAGGTGAAGGTCCACGCCGGAATCCCATAGCTTCGGTGGCGCATTTGGCCGCTGCAGCGAGCGCTCAGCCCTCACGACACGAAGCTTGTCACCCGGCAAAAGGCCTGATTTGGTGCCCACATCCAGTAGCAGATCCTTTCCGTCCACCTCAAGAATTGGCACCAGTAGCGCCTGGCAATCAATAGTGCCCATCAGGTCACTGGCAATATTGTCGAGCACCTCTGCAACGGCAACGCCGTACTCTGAATCATTAAATGCCGGAGATCCAAACCTGACCTGTCCTGTGCGCGGAATATCCCACCGGCCCGAGGCGGTATAACGCTGCTCGGTGACGACCTGACCGGTGTAACCATCGTGCAGAACAACATCCACCACAAACTCCCGCACAGTATCGGCGCTGAACAGCGAGCGCCTGATGGACGCCGCGTAGGACGAATCCCAGGAGTCAGCTCTGTTCACCTTCAGATTCCGGACAATGCCGGAAACCACAAATTGCGCCCCCATCTGTCGGCTAACCGCAGAGTACTGCTCGAGACGGTTCCCTGCGGTTTCCACCGTCGGACCTGCCAGCAGGCTGGCAAACATTTGCCTGCCGGGGGCAGACAACGGCAATACCTCGCCCGTCTCCAGCAGGTTCTGGTAAAGCCACTGGCTCGTGGCGTAGCCCACCGACCCAAGTCCTCCGAACACACCCTGATCCGGCTTTTCAACGTTAAAGCCAGCCACAACCACTTTTTTCCGGATACGCGAGGCCGCCTGGTTGCGGCACTGCTGGTTCAACTCGAACGGGGTACCGTTTCGCTCCTGACGAAGGTTCTCCGCCAGCCGGTCCAGCTCGGCCTGGCGGCCGCCGACGTCTTTGCTGATGATCAGATTTGGAAGATGTTCGGCGGTCACAACCGGCAGGCTGGCCTCGTCAGAAAGGGCAGAACCTGGAATCAACGCGAACGCAAGCATCGCAGGTAACAGGAGAGACCAGCACAACCGACAGACCAGATTGAACTTGCCATTATCTTCACGGATCACAGATGTTTCCTCCAGCAGTGCCTGACTTTCGCCGTCGTTTGCAAACTTGACCAACCATTAGGCCCGCTATCGAAGCTAACCTCCATGAGACTATGGAATTTTCATGCCAGCTTTCGAGCTCGTGCCCCCTCACCTACTCTGTCATCAGCCCCTGTGAAGGCCCATGGGTCAGGTCGTCTTCTAATTTTTAACCTGTTGAGTTACCGACGCTTTAGGGTTTTCGTTGCGTTTTGTTAAATGACGGGTTCCCCACAAACACTTTGATCAAATCTCCTGCTACTATTTATAAAATTCATGTGATGCTGACGTGGGTGCCGCACTGGAGCTGGGAGCTGTGTTCTGATTCATGCAGATTTATCTTGTCGGTGGTGCCGTTCGTGACGAATTGCTGGGTTTACCGGTAAAAGACCGGGACTGGGTCGTCACCGGTGCCACACCGGCTGACATGCTGAATCAGGGTTACAGACAGGTCGGGGCAGATTTTCCGGTATTTCTGCACCCCACCACCCGCGAGGAATACGCGCTGGCCCGGACGGAACGCAAGAACGGCCAGGGTTACCACGGCTTTACCGTTTACAGCGCACCGGATGTCACTCTGGAAGACGACCTGAAACGCCGGGACCTGACCATCAATGCCATGGCGAAAGCCGAAGACGGCACACTGATCGACCCGTTTCAGGGCCGGGAAGACCTTGACCACCGCCTGCTTCGCCACGTTTCAGAGGCCTTCGCTGAAGATCCTCTGCGAATCCTTCGAACTGCGCGATTCGCGGCCAGGCTGCAGCCATCCGGGTTCCGCGTAGCGGATGATACCATGGCGCTGATGCAACAAATGACAGGGACCGGAGAGGTAGACCACCTTGTACCGGAGAGAGTCTGGCAGGAGCTTCAGCGGGCATTACATGAAAACGAACCGGGCACCTTTTTTGAGGTTCTGCAGCAATGCGGCGCACTGGAATCGTTGATCCCTGAGCTGGCGGACGAGCACGCCCGGAAGAATACCCTGGAATCCGCGCTCGCGGCGCTTCGCTGCGCGCACAGTCGGGGCCTGAATACAGAAGCAAGGTTCGCTGCGCTCCTGTCACCGCTCTCGGCTAAGAGCCCGGACGCCGCGTTTCAGCGGGCAAAACGGCTTAAGGCAACCAACGACTGCATTGCCCTGGCACGACTGGAAGCCGCCACCGCCCCAACCCTGAATGCTGACGAAAACATCAAACCGGAAGCAGCGCTGGAACTGCTCGACAAGGCAGACGCCTGGCGACGCCCGGAGCGCTTTGCAACACTTCTGGCCACCCTGGCCTGCACGCTCCCCGCACGAGCCGAACTTAATATGGAAAGGCTTGAGGCGGCACTGGAAGCTGCCCATTCCGTTAGCGCCCGCTCGCTGATGACCGAAGGCTTCAGCGGAAAAGCCCTGGGCGATGCCATACGTAATGAACGCCTGCAGCGTATCCGGGAATCCTTTCAGGCCCTTTCATGAGTAACAACGTGGATACACCCGCACCTGTCGCCCTCATTACCGGAGCAGCCCATCGTCTGGGCGCCCATACCGCCCGTCATCTTCACGGTCGCGGCTGGAACATCGTCGTTCACTATCGTTCCCGGCATGACCAGGCTCAGGCGCTGGTCCGCGACCTGAACGCATTGCGGGCGGATTCCGCTGCCATGCAGCAGGCTGATCTTTCAAAGCCGGAGCAGATTGTGCCGCTGGCAGAGAATGCCATCGCGGTCTGGGGGCGGCTGGATGGACTGGTCAATAACGCCGCCGTGTTTTATCCCCGGCCAACGGAAGACTGCAGTGGCGAAGACTGGAACTCGGTGATGGGCACCAACCTGCGGGCGCCCTTCTTTCTTGGCCAGGCCTGCCTGCCCGCTCTTCGCGAATCTGGCGGCGCCATCGTCAATCTGATCGACATCTACAGCGAGCGACCGCTGGCCGACCATCCGCTTTATTGTGCCAGCAAGGCAGGGCTGGCCTCACTTACCCGGTCATGGGCACAGGATCTGGCGCCGGGCATTCGGGTGAATGGCGTTTCCCCGGGGGCAATACTCTGGCCGGAGGGCGATGCAGGGATGGACCCGGGGCAACAACAGAGCATTGTGAGCAGGACGCCCCTGCAGACAACCGGGCAACCGGCGGACATTGCCGGAGCCATCGCTTTTCTGCTGTGCGATGCGCCATTCGTAACGGGTCAGATTCTGGCGGTAGACGGTGGTCGCAGCCTGAACATCTAGATGGGTTTCAGCTACACTAAGAGTTGACCAGATCGATTCCGAAGCCAAATTTTCAGATCCCCGGAGATTATCCATGCGTGATGTTGTAATTGCCGCCGCCAGGCGCACTGCCGTTGGTGGCTTCGGAGGCGGCCTGTCCAGCCTTCGTGCCGACCAGCTCGGCAGTGCCGTGATCAAGGCCCTGCTTGAAGAAACCGGCGTATCGCCAGACCAGATTGACGAAGTCATTCTGGGCCAGGTGCTCACCGCAGGTTGCGGCCAGAACCCGGCGCGGCAATCGTCGATCAATGCGGGTATCCCGGCTACTGTACCGGCAATGACCATCAACAAGGTCTGTGGTTCCGGCCTTAAAGCCGTTCATATGGCGTTTCAGGCCATTCAGTGCGGCGACGCGGAACTGGTGCTGGCCGGTGGCCAGGAAAGCATGAGCCAGTCGCCCCATGTGCTGCCCAACAGCAGGAACGGCCAGCGCATGGGCAACTGGAACATGGTGGACACCATGATCTCCGACGGCCTTTGGGATGCGTTCAACGATTACCACATGGGCGTCACCGCCGAGAACATCGTTGAGAAATACGGTATTTCCCGGGAAGAGCAGGATGAATTTGCCGCGGCTTCACAACAGAAAGCCGCCGCAGCGATGGACGCCGGGTACTTCAAAAGCCAGATCGTTCCGATACCGGTTCCGCAGCGCAAGGGCGACCCGATCATTGTTGATCAGGACGAAACCCCCCGCGCGGGCGTCACCGCGGAAAATCTTGGCAAACTCCGCCCCGCCTTCAAAAAAGACGGTTCAGTTACCGCCGGCAACGCATCCGCCCTGAACGACGGTGCCGCTGCCGTTATCGTCTGCAGCGCAGAGAAAGCCAGAGCCCTGGGCCTGACTCCGCTGGCGACTATCCGGGCTCACGCCAATGCGGGGGTTGACCCCACCATCATGGGTACCGGCCCCATTCCTGCCAGTCAGCGCTGCCTGCAGCGGGCAGGCTGGACGGTCGACGAACTGGATCTGATCGAGGCCAACGAAGCTTTTGCCGCACAGGCGATTTCCGTAAACCGGGATCTGGGCTGGGATGTCAGCAAAGTGAACGTAAACGGCGGAGCGATCGCCCTGGGTCATCCCATTGGCGCTTCCGGCTGCCGCATTCTGGTGACGCTGCTGCACGAAATGGCTCGCCGGGACGCGAAGAAGGGTCTGGCAACCCTCTGCATCGGCGGAGGCATGGGCGTTGCCCTGGCCGTGGAACGCTGATCACCCGTGATGAATGTGGTGCTCTACGAGCCCGAGATTCCGCCCAATACCGGCAATATCATCAGGCTTTGCGCGAACACCGGTTGTCGGCTGCATCTGATTGAACCTCTGGGATTCAACCTGGAGGACAAGCAGATGCGCCGGGCGGGGCTGGATTATAGCGAGTACACCACGGTCACCGTCCACCCGGACTACCAGAGCTTTCTGGACAGCGAACAGCCGCAACGCCTGTTCGGACTGACCACCAAGGGCAACTGCCATTATCACCAGGTGACCTACCAACCCGGCGACTACCTGATGTTCGGTCCGGAAACCCGGGGCCTCCCCGAGAACGTCCGGGAATCACTGGCTGCCAATTTCCGGCTCAGGGTGCCCATGCGCGCTGAAAGCCGAAGCCTCAACCTGTCAAACACAGCGGCTTTGGTCGTCTACGAAGCCTGGCGCCAGCTTGGCTTTCAGGGCGCCATCTGACAGGCGGTTGAAAGGTCACACAAAAAAGCCCCGCCTTTGGTTAAAAGGCGGGGCTTTCTTTATTCACCCATCCGACAATCAGTGTGTTTTCTCTTCACTGGTCTGACCGGCGGCCTCTTCCTGCTTGCGCTTGAGCGCCTGGGCATAGATGGCGTCAAAGTTTACCGGCGCCAGCATCAGCGACGGGAAGCTGCCTTTGTTCACAACGCCGTCTATCGCTTCGCGGGCATAGGGAAAAAGGATGTTCGGACAGTATGCACCCAGCATGTGGCCAAGCTGCTGACCTTCAACGCCTTTAATCATGAACACGCCGGCCTGCTGGATTTCCACCAGATAAGCGACCTTCTCGCCCATTTTGGCTGTCACGGTCAGCGACAGAACCACTTCGTACTGGCCTTCTTCGCTGAGCTTGGAGTGGGACGTATTCAGGTCCAGGCTGACCTGAGGCTTCCATTGCTCCTGGAAAACAGCCGGCGAATTCGGAGACTCGAACGACAGGTCCTTGAGGTAAATTCGCTGAAGCGCAAACTGCGGTTGATTCTGGTTTTCGGTGCCTGCTGCGGCCTGATCATTTTCAGCCATGTTCATACCTTCCTGTCAGTGTTGAATTGTTCTTCAAGTGTCGGGTTATTTCTTTACCAGCGGCAGATTGCTGCCACGCCAGTCGGCGATTCCACCATTCAGGCGGACCACGTTACTGAAACCCTCTTCTTTCAGCTGCTTGACGGCCATCGCGGAATGCTGGCCCATCTTGTCGGCAACGATAATCTGTTTGCTCTCATGCTTTTTAATTTCGGACACCCGGCTCTTCAACGCATTGAGCGGAATGTTGATGGAACCGGTAATCCTGCCTTCGTTAAACTCTTTCCGGTCACGGATGTCTACTACAATGGCTTCATCGCGGTTGATCATGCTTACCGCCGCCTGAGCGGAAACCTTCTGGCCCCCGCGGCGGGACTCAAGGACAATCAACGCGATCAGGAGCACCACAAACAGAGAAACCAGAATGTAGTGGTTAACTACGAATTCGAACACCCGTTCCATGAAACCACCTTGCTGTTAAAATTAGGTGCAAGATTATACACACACGGGCTCAGGGACAGAAGGTGACAAAATTGGCCCTGGAATGCGAATAAGTTTAAAATGTCGTAGTTTTACTAAACTTTAAGACTGCAACCGATCGAGACAACAGGATTTGAAATGACTGCCACAAAAAAGCCGACTGCACTGATTATTCTCGATGGCTGGGGCCACCGCGACCCGGCTGAAGACAACGCAATCAGCTCTGCCAACACCCCTTGCTGGGATGAGCTCTGGCAGAATCACCCCCGAACGCTGATCAATACGTCAGGCAAATACGTGGGGCTGCCGGAAGGGCAGATGGGCAATTCCGAAGTGGGTCACATGAACCTGGGTGCCGGACGAGTTGTGTATCAGAGCCTTACCCGCATCGACAAAGATGTGGAAGATGGCACATTCGCTGATAACAAAGCACTTTGCACCGCCATCGACAAGGCAGTCAGCAGCGGCCGGGCCGTTCATCTGATGGGGTTGCTGTCGCCCGGTGGCGTCCACAGCCACGAAGACCACATTCTGGCCGCCGCTGAAATGGCTGCTGCCCGGGGCGCGAAAGAGGTATACGTTCACGCCTTTCTTGACGGCCGCGACATGCCACCGCGCAGCGCCAAACCCTCCCTCGAGAAAACCGCCGCCAGGCTCAAGAGCCTGGGGGTTGGCCGGGTGGCCACCATTGTCGGCCGCTATTTCGCGATGGACCGGGACAACCGCTGGGACCGCGTAGAGCAGGCCTACAACGCAATGACCCTGGGTGATGCGCACTTTACCGTCGACAATCCGGTCAGCGCTCTGGAGCAGGCCTACGACCGCGGTGAGAACGACGAGTTCGTCAAAGCCACCCGCATCAGGGCCGCCGGCGATACCGAAGGCACCATCAACGATGGCGACAGCGTCATTTTCATGAACTTCCGGGCTGACCGGGCGCGGGAGATCACCCGCTGTTTCGTCGACACAGACTTTGACGGTTTCGAGCGCCGCAAGCACCCGGAACTGGCCGACTTCGTGATGCTGACCGAGTACGCAGCGGACATCGACACCAGTTGCGCCTATCCCCCGGAACAGCTGTCCAACGGTCTTGGCGAGTACGCCGCCAATCAGGGTAAGACCCAGCTGCGGATCGCGGAGACTGAAAAATACGCCCACGTCACGTTTTTCTTCAACGGCGGCCTGGAAACGCCGTTTGCGGGCGAGGATCGCATCCTTGTGCCCTCACCCAAGGTCGCCACCTACGATCTCCAGCCGGAGATGAGCGCGCCGGAAGTCACCGACAAGCTATGCGAAGCCCTGAAAAGCGGCAAATACGACCTGGTGGTCTGCAATTACGCCAACGGTGACATGGTCGGCCATACCGGCAACCTGGACGCGGCTATCAAAGCGGCGGAATGCATCGACCAGTGCGTTGCGCAGGTTGCCGAAGCCCTGGCGGAAGTGGGCGGTGAAGCATTGATCACAGCCGATCACGGCAATTGCGAACAGATGGAAGACCCGAAGTCCGGGCAGGTTCACACCGCCCATACCACCGGCCCGGTGCCGCTGATCTACCTGGGTCCACGCAAGGTTTCGTTGAATGATGATGGCAGCCTGAGCGACGTGGCACCCAGCCTGCTGACACTGATGGGTATGGAGCAGCCCACGGAAATGACCGGGCATAGCCTGGTAAAAATCGGTTGATGCGCTACCTGTTACTGTCGCTGGTGCTGCTTTTCAGCGCCGCCCCGGTGCTGGCGGAACAACAGGTAACACCTGGCCAGATCAAAGCGTTGCAGGAAGAGATCGCCGATATTGACGAGTGGCTGAGCGATGCCGAGGAAGACCGCTCGTCACTGGAGCGTCAGCTGACGGATCTGGAAGTGCAGATCGGTCGCCTGACCCGCGAACGCCGTGAACTGCGCCAGCAGGCCAGCCGGCAACAGCAGAAGCTGACAGAGCTGGATCAGCAGGAAACCGAACTGGTCCGGATCCTGGACAGCCAGCGTGAAGGCCTGAAAAGGCAGATCCGGGCGGCCTGGATGGAAGGCGATACGCCCGCCGTAAAGGTGCTGCTGAACGAAATAGATCCGGACAAAATTGCCCGGACCATGACCTATTACGAGTACCTCAGCCGCGACACCGTAGAGCAGCTTGAAGCCTTCTCCAGGAATCTCAAGCAGCTCAAGACGACACGCCAGGAAGTAAAATCTGGCAGGCTTCGACTGGCAAAACTGGAAGAAGACGTTGCTGACCGTCAGCAGAAACTCGCCGCCAGCAAGAGCCAGCGGCAGCAGACGCTAACGTCGCTGAACGCCGACATCAAAGGCAGGCTCAATGAACGCAAGCAGCTGGAGGCCGACCGTCAACGACTGGAAAGCCTCCTGCGGGAGGTCGAACAGGCTATCGCCGATATTCCGTCGCCAAACGAATCCGCCCCTTTCCGATCGCTACAGAACAAGCTTCCCTGGCCTGCGGGGGGAACCGTCGCCAGCGCCTTCGGCGACCGCTATGCCGACGGCAAACTGCGCTATTCGGGAATGCTGATCAACACCTCTGAAGAGGCTGAAATCAAAGCCGTGCATTACGGGCGGGTTGTCTTCGCCAACTGGCTTCGTGGCTTCGGGCTTATCACCATCCTTGATCACGGCGATGGCTACATGACTCTGTACGGGCATAGCAGCAGCCTGTTTACCAGCCCGGGCGACTGGATTAATGCGGGCGAGGCGATTGCCCAGGCCGGGCGAACCGGGGGCACCGACAACCCGGCCGTGTATTTCGAGATCCGTCAGAACGGCGAACCCGTCAACCCCGGGCGCTGGCTTGGCGACCGCTGAAGCCGCCAGTTCCCTGCGACCCGAAAGGCTGACAAATCAGCCGGATAACGCCATACTGTCTGGCATTGCCTGGTAACCAGCCAGCCACCGGAATAACACAGGATCTGTGAATGAGACGGGTAAGAAGTATTCAGCATGCCGCAGCCTTTCGTTTACTCACCCTTGCCACCTGCCTGAGCCTGCTTCCCGGTCTGGCAATTGGCCAGGAAACCGAAGCAGATTCCCGACACCTGCTGGAAGGCATCCAGGCTGATGAAACCGTCAACATCGAACGGCCCGACCCGGAAAAACCGCTTCCGCTGGACGACCTGCGCAAGTTTGCCGAGGTCTTCGGCCGCATCAAGGCCGCCTACGTTGAAGAAGTAGACGATCGCCAGCTTCTGGAAAGCGCGATCAAAGGGATGCTGTCGGACCTGGACCCGCATTCAACCTATCTGGCCCCAAAAGATTATGAAAAGCTGGAAGAAAGCACGTCCGGGGAGTTCGGTGGTCTGGGCATTGAGGTGGGCACAGAGGATGGCTTCATAAAAGTAATCTCCCCGATCGACGACACTCCCGCCCAGAAAGCCGGTGTTCGCGCCGGGGATCTGATCGTCAGACTCGGCGGTCAGCCAGTTAAAGGCATGTCCCTGGAAGAAGCAGTGAAACTGATGCGCGGCAAACCCGGCACGGTACTGACCCTGACGATTGTACGCGAAGGTCAGTCAGCCCCCCTGGAAATCGACATTGAGCGGGATATTATCAAGGTCACCAGCGTGAAATCCCGCATGATCGAAAACGGCTATGGTTACGTTCGCATCACCCAGTTCCAGGCGGACAGCGGCAGCCAGTTTTCCAGCGCCCTCAAAAAACTGGAAAAAGAGCATGGCCAGGCACTGGATGGCCTGGTGATCGATCTTCGCAACAACCCCGGCGGGATTCTTCAGGCAGCGGTTGAAACCTCTGATGTTCTGCTGAACGACGGGCTGATCGTTTATACCGAGGGGCGGATCCAGAGCTCCCGTCTGCGATTTAACGCCAACCCGGGCGAACTCATGCCCGATACGCCCATCGTTGTGCTGATTAACGGCGGTTCTGCGTCGGCGTCTGAAATCATGGCGGGGGCACTGCAGGACCACAAACGTGCCGTGATCATGGGCACCCAGTCTTTCGGCAAGGGCAGCGTTCAGACGGTGATACCGCTGGACGAAACCCACGCCATCAAAATGACGACCGCCCGCTACTACACCCCCGATGGCCGCTCCATCCAGGCCAAGGGTATTCGCCCGGACATTGAGGTAAAACCGGCGGAACTGACCGAGCTGGACAGTCAGCCTATCTTTTCGGAGGCGGACCTGAGCGGCCATCTTGATGGCCAGAACGAAAACCAGACCAAAAGTGAAACCGACGGCAAATCCGGCACCGAAGACAGCGGCCAGACGCCTTCTGCAGTTGACCAGGATTTTCAGCTGCGTTCAGCGTTAAACCTGCTGAAAGGCCTGCAGATTCTTGGCGACCGGGATTCCGCCAGACAGGACGTGACAGATTGAAAGCGGTCACTACGATGATTGCCAGTGCCCTGCTGTGTTTTGCGGGCAGCCTTCCGGTGCTGGCCGGGGAGAAGCCGGCCAGCCGGGGCCAACTGCCCACGATCGCCATCATTATTGATGATATGGGGCACGACAGAATTCAGGGTGAAAGGCTGATTGCCCTGGACCAGCCCCTGACGCTGGCCTTTCTGCCCTTCAGGCGCCACACCAGCGTGTTGGCTGAAATGGCACACAGCCGGCAGAAAGAAATCATGCTGCACGCACCCATGGCGAACACCCGGCTTCTGGAGCTGGGCGCCGGCGGGCTGGACCCGGATATGAGCCAGGGTGAGCTTACCCTGACCCTCCGTCGCGCGCTGAAATCCATTCCCCATGTGCAGGGTGTTAACAATCACATGGGCAGCCTGCTGACCCAGCAATACCGACCCATGGACTGGGTGATGGCCGAGCTCAATCACTACCCGGTGTATTTCGTCGATAGCCGCACGATTGCGTCTTCCATCGCCGGTAAGGTGGCTGCCGCCTATCGCATCCCCACACTCACCCGCGACGTTTTTCTCGATCACGAACAGAGCGAGGAGTTCGTCGACCGGCAGTTCCAGCTGTTGATCAAAAGGGCCAGGGAGAACGGCAGTGCCGTTGGCATCGGCCACCCTCACAAAGTGACCGTGGATTACCTGGAAAAACGTTTACCGGAGCTGGATGAAGAGGGCATTGCGATCGCAACGGTCAGCGGCGTCTGGGCAATACGCAATGGCAACCTGCCGATGTTTGCGGAGGAGGACAAACGGGAAATCAGGCCAGCGTTGGCAAAAAAGCATTAGACGGAATCGCGAACCACAATCCCCTGCGCCTTCATAAACGCCTTCGCTTCAGGAATTGTGTGCTGCCCGAAGTGAAAGATGGAAGCCGCCAGTACAGCATCTGCCCGCCCCTGCGTCACACCGTCCGCCAGATGCTGAAGCTCGCCCACACCCCCTGAGGCAATGACCGGCACCGGCACCGCGTCACTGATCGCACGGGTCAGCCCCAGGTCAAAGCCGACTTTGGTGCCGTCCCGATCCATACTGGTCAGCAGTAATTCCCCGGCGCCCATTGCAGTCATCTTGCGGGCCCATTCCACGGCGTCCAATCCCGTGGGTTTGCGGCCACCGTGGGTAAAGATTTCCCAGCGGGGCTCGTCGCCGTCAGCGCTGACCTGTTTGGCATCGATAGCCACCACGATGCACTGACTGCCAAAGCGGTCAGCCGCTTCACGAACAAATTCCGGATTGAACACGGCAGCGGTGTTGATGGACACCTTGTCGGCCCCGGCGTTCAGCAGCTTGCGGATGTCTTCAACCGTGCGAACACCGCCACCAACCGTCAGCGGAATAAACACCTCGGCGGCCATTCGTTCCACGGTTTCGTAGGTAGTATCGCGGCTTTCGTGACTGGCAGTGATGTCCAGAAAGGTGATTTCGTCGGCGCCCTGCTCATTGTATTTGCGGGCCACTTCCACCGGGTCCCCGGCATCCCGGATATCAACGAAGTTAACGCCTTTGACAACGCGCCCTTTATCGACGTCCAGACAGGGAATAATGCGTTTTGCCAGTGCCATACCGGTTACCCCTTCAGGCCGTCACAGAAGGCCTGGGCTTCGGCCACATCCAGGGTACCTTCGTAAATGGCACGGCCGGTAATGGCCCCCAGAATGCCCTTGTCGGCAACCGTTGCAAGGCGTTTGAGGTCGTCCATGTTGGTCACCCCGCCGGAAGCGATCACCGGTATGCCTTCTTCAGCCAGAGCGGCGGTGGCTTCCACGTTCACACCCTGCATCATGCCGTCGCGGCTGATGTCGGTATAGACAATGGCTTCCACGCCGTCGTTGGCAAAGCGTCTGGCCAGGTCGGTGGCCATGATTTCAGAGACTTCCGCCCAGCCGTCGGTGGCGACACGGCCGTTTCTGGCGTCAAGGCCGACAATGATGTGGCCGGGGAATTTCCTGCACATTTCTGTGACGAATTCGGGTTGCTTGACGGCTTTGGTGCCAATGATGACCCATTGCACGCCAGCTTTGAGGTAGGCCTCGATAGTTTCAGCGGAGCGGATGCCGCCGCCGATCTGGATCGGCAGGTCCGGGTATTTGCGGGCGATGGCCTGGACGATTTCGCCGTTAACGGGTTCGCCGGCGAAGGCGCCATTCAGGTCGACCAGGTGCAGGCGGCGGGCGCCCGCTTCTACCCAGCGGGTCGCCATATCAACAGGATCGCCGCCAAATACCGTGGAATCTTCCATACGGCCCTGGCGCAATCTAACGCACCTGCCGTCTTTCAAATCGATGGCCGGGATAATCAGCATTTTCCAGTCCAGTTGGTAAAGTTTTTCAGTAACTGCAGCCCTGCCCTGGCGCTTTTTTCCGGGTGGAACTGCACCGCGAAGATGTTGTCCCTCGCCACCGCTGCCGCAAGGTCTACGCCGTAATGGGTGCGGCCGACGATGTCGGGGTTGCCGTCCGCTTCGGCATAGTAGCTGTGGACAAAGTAGAAGCGATCGCCGTCCGGGATGTCCTGCCAGAGCGGGTGGTCCATGGCCTGTTCTACTTCGTTCCAGCCCATGTGAGGCACCTTGAGGCGTTCGCCCTTTTCGGTGAGCTTGTCGCCGAAGAAACGGACTTCCGACTGGAACAGGTCGATGCAGTCTACCCAGCCGTTTTCCTCGCTGCGGGACATCAGTGCCTGCATGCCCACACAGATACCCAGCAGGGGCCGGTCTTCAGAGACTTCCCGCACCAGTTGGTCGATACCCAGGCGACGGATTTCCGCCATACAGTCGCGGATGGCGCCCACGCCGGGGAGGATGACCCGGTCTGCGCTGCGAATCCGGTCGGCGTTATCGGTGACCAGTACGCGGGTATCCGGCGCTACGTGTTCAACCGCTTTGCTCACGGAATGAAGGTTACCCATGCCGTAGTCGATAATGGCAACGGTTTTCATGTGAAGAGAAGTTTCCTGAATGGTGATTCTTTTTGGGAACCGGGGCCGCTTGAAGCGGACCCCTCTACAGCGAGCCTTTGGTGGACGGCGTAATACCTGCCATGCGCTCGTCCATCTCGATGGCCATGCGCAGGGCGCGGCCGAAGGCTTTGAACACGGTTTCAATCTGGTGGTGAGTGTTCTTGCCCTTCAGATTGTCGATGTGCAGGGTCACCATGGAATGGTTCACAAAGCCCTGGAAAAATTCGGCAAACAGGTCAACGTCAAAACCACCCACGGCGCCGCGGGTGTAGGGCACATCCATCAGCAGACCCGGCCTGCCGGACAGGTCGATAACCACGCGAGACAGTGCCTCATCCAGCGGCACATAGGCGTGGCCGTAGCGGCGGATGCCTTTTTTGTCGCCCACAGCCTGCTTGAAGGCCTGGCCCAGGGTGATACCAATGTCTTCCACGGTGTGGTGGTCATCAATATGCAGGTCACCCCGGGAGACGATGTTCAGGTCTACCAGACCGTGGCGGGCGATCTGGTCCATCATGTGTTCAAGGAAAGGCACGCCCGTGTCGAAACTGGACTTGCCGGTGCCGTCCAGATCGATCTCTACGGTGATCTGTGTTTCCAGGGTATTACGTTCTACCCGAGCCTTGCGTTCGGCCATGGGGACTCCAAAGTCATCAGTTGGCAACTGCCGGAAAATTCTGCGACCTATTATAACCGTTTAGATTCCCGGCGTCCCGCCGCGCACTCAATCATGTGGACGGCCAACATCAGAACGCGTTTTTGAGGTTCTTCATGTAGGTGTCGACCAGGCTGTTGAATTCATGTTTGATCACCGGGCTGATTGCAAGCTTGAGCATGCCCGGCAGCGGGACTGTCAGTTCCGCTTTGGTGTGGAACTTTACTTCCGTGGCCTTATCGCCTTTGGCCTTGAGCGTCCAGTAGCCGCTAACCACGCCATTACCCTCACCTTTCACCGGCTCCCAGGTAATTTTGCCTTTCTCTTTATCCGGGAAATACTTGCAGGCATACGCCGTCTGTATTGCGTACTTGTCCACACCCACTTTTTCCATTTCCCAACGATAAGTGTTGTCACCCAGGTCCACCAGTTTGTGAACCTTGGGAAAATGGCTGACGGATTCCGGAACATCTGCCAACAGTTCAAAGGCCTGTTCGTAGCTTGCAGGCAACTCCAATTCACGGTTCAGCTCGATCGATACGGTAATAGCCACAGGGTATTTCCTTTTATCATTGTTAGTGTTTATTGCCCATTTTGGCTGATCACTGACGCATTGTCATACATGCGCACTTTTATTTTATTACCCCTGAGTTATCCTTGACCCATATCCCCGCTTTCCCGGCGGACGAGCTATAACGTAAGGATGTCAGAACTATGAAAGCTGTTCGCTACATTGCCTTTGCCATAATCGGGCTGATCGTTGTCGCCATCGCTGCCGTGGCCATTGCCGTTGCAGTCATCGACCCCAATACCTACAAACCCCAGATTGAAAGCGCGGTGGAATCCAGCACCAATCTGGACCTGATACTGGCAGGGGATATCGGCTGGTCCTTTATTCCGCTGGGGCTCGAACTGAACGATGTGGAGGCAACGCTGGAGAATGAGCGCCTGGTGAAGCTGGATCAGCTTGTGGCCCGGGTCAGCTTCTGGTCGCTGATAACAATGTCACCGCGGGTAGACACCTTCCTGCTCAGCGGCCTCGATGCGCGCCTTTCAGTGGATGAAAAGGGCGCCGGCAACTGGACCAGGATCATGCCGGAAAGTGAGGCACCAGCCGCGCAGGATAAACCGGCCGCCGAAGAGCCGGCAGCGGATACCGCGAGCGAAGGCGATCAGACGCCACTGAATTTCAATGTCCAGAGTGTCGAAATCAGCGACGCGCAGGTGCATTACGAAGACAGGGCCACCGGCCAGAAAGTTACCCTTGAAGACTTCACGGTAACTGCCAGCGAAATCACCCTGGGCTCCAGCTTCCCGCTGAACATAGGTTTCCGTTTTGCCACCAACCAGCCGCAATTTGAGGTGATCGGTGACATCAGTGCACGCCTCGCGGCCGATGAGGCCCTCAAGGAATTTGCGGTTTCCGGGCTTGAAGCGGTTTTTGACATGAGCGGCGAGCCGTTTGCCGGTAAATCCGTACAGGCGACACTCGCAGGCTCACTGGACGCCAACCTTGAAAACGAAACGGCCACCCTGAGTGGCTTTACCGCCAGCCTGGCAGACCTGACCCTGAACACCGATCTGTCGGTGGCCGGTTTTGGTGACAAGCCAAAACTCGAGGGCAGCCTTGCCGTCGAAGAATTTTCACTCAAGGCGTTGCTGAACGCCCTTGGCCAGCCCGCTATCGAAACAACGGACCCGGACGTGATGAAAGCCATTGCTTTCGCCACCAGCATTGGCGGCCCGGCGGGTACCGTAGAGCTGAGTGACCTGAACTTCAGCCTGGACGACACCACCTTCGAAGGCGGCGCCAGTTATGCCCTTGCCAATGGCGCCATCGGCCTGAATCTCCAGGGCGATGCCATTAATGCAGACCGCTACCTGCCGCCAGCCAGCGACGAGGAGGCTGCCACCGAAGAAACCCCAACAGAAAGTGGAGATCGAGCTGCAGAGGGCTCCGCCGAGGAAGGCGATCTGCTGCCACTGGAAACCCTTCGAACTCTGGCACTGGATATCAATCTGGGTCTTGGCCAGTTGATCGTGAGTAATCTCACCATCAACGAAATCAAGTCGGTTATCACGGCGCGGGATGGCCTGCTGAAAGTGAACGAGTTCAGCGGCAAACTTTATGAAGGCTCATTCGGTGCAAATGTCGCTCTGGATGCCCGCACGGACAATCCGCAGTGGACCATCGCCAATAACGTCACAAACGTCCAGACACTGCCCCTGCTCACAGACCTTGCTGAGGTAGAGATGCTGTCCGGCGGCGCCAACCTGGATATGAACATCAAAACCACCGGTAATCGCATATCAGCCCTGCGCAATAACGCCAAAGGCGCGATCGACTTCAACCTGGCCGAAGGCGAGTTTACCCAGATGAACCTGACCCGCATGGCCTGCCAGGGCATCGCCCTGGTCAACCAGGAAAGCCTGGCTTCCGAGGGCTGGGGTGCCAGCACACCTTTTAACGATATGCGTGGCACTCTGCAAATTGACGGCAACACCCTCAATAACACCGACCTGGTCGCCGCCCTGGCGGGGATGAGGCTGGAAGGTGACGGCACTGTGGACCTCGCGGCATCTAACCTGGATTACGAAATTGGCCTGCGCATTGTGGGCGAAATTCACCGGGACGAAGCCTGCCGTGTGACAGAATACGTGAAAAATGCCGTCATCCCGGTTGAATGCCGCGGCAACTTCACCGAGGACCCGGCAGGACTTTGCTCCTTCGATGGCTCACGCTTCCGCGACACTCTGAAAACCATCGCCTCAAACGCGGCAAAAGCCAAGGCCACAGAGGAAGTAGACAAAGCAAAAGCCGAGGCCACAGAAAAAGTGACTGAAAAACTGCAGGAAAAACTGGGCGAGCAAGGCGGTGACCAGGTGAAGGACGCGCTGAAAGGTCTGTTTGGCCAATGACCGACGGCTTTGCCGGAAACCTGCTGGGCTGGTATGACCAGAACGGCAGGCACGACCTGCCGTGGCACAGCGACCGAAATCCATACCGCGTATGGGTTTCGGAAATCATGCTGCAGCAGACCCAGGTCACTACCGTTATCCCCTACTTTCAGGCATTCATGCAACGCTTTCCGGATGTGAGGGCACTGGCAACAGCGCCCGTGGACGACGTGCTCGGTCACTGGTCCGGCCTGGGCTATTACGCCAGGGCCCGCAACCTTCATAAAGCCGCAAAACAGATCGTTGACGAGCATGGAGGGGAATTCCCCCCCGACCAGTCTGCGCTCGAAGCCCTGACCGGCATTGGCCGCTCTACCGCTGCCGCCATTCTCGCCCAGGCTTTCGAGAAAAAGGCCACCATTCTGGACGGCAACGTAAAACGCGTGCTGGCCCGTTACCACGCCATTCCCGGCTGGCCCGGTAAAACCAGCGTGCTGAACCGCCTGTGGGAATGCGCCGAGCAGCACACACCCGACCACCGGATTCGCGACTACACCCAGGCCATAATGGATCTGGGCGCAATGATCTGCACCCGCAGCCGCCCTGGCTGCGACCAATGCCCGCTCAGGGCCGGTTGCAAGGCGAATGCCCAAGGCGAGCAAAAGCTTTACCCCGCCTCCAGACCCAGAAAAGAAAAGCCGGAGAAAACCACCTGGATGCTGATACTTGAAGACAGCCAGGGCCGCATCCTGCTTGAGCGGCGGCCGCCGAGCGGCATCTGGGGCGGACTCTGGAGCCTGCCGGAACTTGACCCTGCCTACCAGCCGGAAGAGCTGCCAGACGCCTGTGAAAAGGCTTTCGGCTTTGACTGCAGCCAACCGGAAATTACCAGTGGCTTTCGACACACATTCAGCCACTATCATCTGCACATCCAGCCCGTCCGGCTGAACGTTGCCAGCGCCAAACAGGTTGCAGACGACAGCAACCGCCAATGGGTATACCGGGACGACGCACTGACCCTGGGCCTGCCCGCACCCATCCGCACAATTCTGACCACGGCCGGGCAGCCCCGCCTGCTTTAACAGGCGAGGCTCAGCCGGGCCCCGGTATCTGTTACCATTCCCAAATCTTTGTTAATCGTTTCCCAGAGGAGCAGATATGAGCCGCACGGTATTCTGTCGAAAATATCAGCAAGAACTCGAAGGCCTGGACCTTCCGCCCATGCCCGGCAAAAAAGGCGAAGACCTTTACGAAAACGTCAGCAAGAAAGCCTGGGAAGAATGGCAGGCCCAACAGACGATGCTGATCAACGAAAAACACCTGAGCCTGATGGAGCCGAACACCCGCAAATATCTACAGGCCCAGATGGAGCGCTTCTTCAACAACGAACCTTTCGACAAGGCAGAAGGCTACGTTCCGCCCGAGCAGTAACCACGGTTACAATTTTTACGGCGCAGCCTTGACTCAAAACCCCTAAACCGGTTTAATAGCGCCCCGTTGCAGCACAGACGCAACATGCCCGGATAGCTCAGTTGGTAGAGCAACGGATTGAAAATCCGTGTGTCGGTGGTTCGATTCCGCCTCCGGGCACCAAAATATTCAATGACTTAGCCCGCCTTGCGCGGGCTTTGTTGTTTCTGCGTTCCCGGTGGGGGACTAGCGGGGGAATAAAGCACAAGAAGCAACAACACCTCGCCTTAAATTCTCCGCCAAACCTATCGCTATCCCTATAAAATTTTAAAAGTCCGGACTGTTTTCAAACCATTGTCTGGGCGCGCACTTATATTGGAAAGCGGACCTTTTTGCAGCGCCGAAATGGGCTATTTAGGGCAGCCTGAATCGTGCTCCAAAGAGCACATTGCTCGATTTAAAGCTGATGTCCACTGAAGTGAGGTAAGCCCAAGGTCTACTTTTGAACCCCGTTAAAAATGGGGGGGGGGCCAAAGACCAAATGTCATCGCTAGAAGTGGTGCCTCAAAGCTACGTTGGCCCCCTTAACAACCTGGTCAAAGCCCGCTTGGACTGACCACGCCCTACTTAACTCATAACTTAAATCGAGGCTTCGGTAGTTTCGCGGCTTATCGGGGCTTGAAACACCGAAATGGCGGATTTCAGCTGTGAGACGAAATCTACCTAGCCCCACGCTCGTGTTGACGGTCATTGATGGAAAAACACCTTCGCCCGCGAAGTAATTCACCGTAGGGATTAAGGCAATCTGTGTCTGTTTTCCGCCCCATGCCATACCAAGCCCACTTTTCAGCTGGTAATCAACTCTATCTACCGCGAACTCGCGGCTCCACCCTGTCGAAAAAGACCAAGATAATGGCCGTCCAATCACTGAGCGTTTCTTGATAGAAGATAAAGCAACCAAGTCCACTTTCTCGACGCGGGCATTATCATCTCTGAAACTCAACGTGGTATCCAAGTAACGAAATTCACTTTCGTTAACCAAACTAAGGCTTTCACGCGAGCGGTCAAATAGTCCGGGACGGAACTGCAGAGTGCCACGCGAGCTCGGGTAATCTCTCCAACCAATTGCCAGCATCCGGGGTCGTTGATCATTTACCGGCAGCTCTCGCTTTGTATTTAAAGGTTTAGCCGGCAACCGCATCAACTCTGAGTAATCTATCGGCGGCTTACCCAAGGCACGGAACTGTCTTCGATAAATAGCCTGCGCAAGAGGTAGAACACTATCGCCCTGTCTTGCTACCCATCTAGCTTTGTCATTCGCGCCCATTAAATTTTTTAGCGCCTCTTTGTCAGAATCGGGGAGAGCGTGATAGGCATCAAAAAGGCTTTCAGAAAGGGCTTGGTTTTTTTTGTCGCTTACCACCAAATCATGAGCCTTCAAGCTCTGAATGACGTTTTGAGGCGAAATCAGTCCCATTATAGGTTTGTCTAATTCCTCAGGAAATGCGATTGCGAGTAACTGCTGAATGCGAGTCGCACAATTAGCCCAGAAAAAATTATAGGGTCTATCGACTGCCGCCAACTCAAAAATGTGGTAAAGGAGTAGCCGTTTATTTTCAGCGCTTACGGCTAGCTCGTAAGTCTCAATTGGACGTTGATCCTCCTCAATATACTGGCTGATTATCTGATGATAAGGCGCAATCTGATATAGGCCACGGATGCTTGAAAACGCTCCCGCTACAGTTATTGACAGCATACTTTCATCTGATTCGATGGGTGCGAGAAATGCGATGGTTCTGGAAAAATAGACATCATCTTCTTTGTTGAATTTAAGAAACAAATGACCGAAATATGACATCGGAGAAGCAACTGATGGCCCTGCAAGAACTAACTCCAGAGAGTCTGACGCCATAATTTGCGTAAATTCTTGCAGCTTAGCGCAGCTGTGAAAATTCAATGGCTCATCCAAGAGACCGGCTCGCTCCAGATAAAGCATTCGGGCAGGAAAGCGACAAGTGAGCTCTCCGAGTTGACCATTCACGAGCGCTTTCATTTCTTCGACTGGATCAACAGGAGCGTCCGTGACGTAAAATTGTTGAAATGACTTGGGTGTCATCATTCCAGGCTGGTTTGCCAGCAGAAGGCTTCTCCAAAGGGAGTGCTCAGAATTGGCATTCGTGGGCGGCGACAACAGCAAAATAGCGAGGCAAAGCAGATATTGGAGAATGGTTAAAAGCTTGGATTTCATCCTGAACAAGAGGACGTTGCATCCTTGAGCCCGAGGTAAAATTCATACGCATTTGTCTTAGCTAATTCAAATCGCTGAATGCAATTTAAATCGACCTGCTCGTTGCGCGATCTCAGCTGACCCAAGAGGCTTTCGAGCCGGCGGCCCTCGCCAATATGGATCTCATTACGCAATCGGTGAGCATTCTGAAGGATGAACGCGGCTAGCTCCGGGTCGAGCCAAGCTGCTCGCCTCTGGTCAGGTGTATCGGCAGCGCTGGGCACACTTAAGAGCGCCAACAGAGCGTAGGCGAAAATTCTGCTTTGTTGGCGCATAAAATCAACTCTCGACGTCAGTCGATTCTTCAGTTGATTCCTCATCCTTGTCTAGTTCTACAAAGTATGAATTTGGCTCATATTCGAATGCTGCACCCGAGATCATATCTGTGGTCGAGTAATCCCAGAAAATACTTAGCAATGTGACCGGGTCATAAGACTTGGTTATGTCTCTAGTTACAGTCTTGTAGCCCTCTTTTTGAATCATGACAGTGTCTTTTTCATTCTTCTTAACACTGAGAGAGACAGGCGTGCTGCCAATCCTTGCTCCATCAAGATAGACCTCTGCGCCAGTCGGCTCGCTGTTAAAGGTTAACGTTTGAGTTGTGCCAGAAATGACCGTAGCGCACCCAGATATTGTTAAAGATGCCAATGTAGCGACAGCGAGAATAAAAGGCTTCTTTGCCAACGTCATATAAAACTCCATTATTGATGACATTTTTTATCCATTAAGTAAGTATGAAAAAATCTTAACTATTCATACTTTTCCGGCTGAACGGTACCAGAGAAAAAGAATCAGCGGCAGAATTTTGAGTAAATTTTCGTGAAAACTGAAGTAATCGCCTTGATGCCGGATACCTGTCGCAAGGAATCAGGTGTATGAGCTCTCGAACTTTCTGATTATTCAGTCTGTTAGCAGTAATTGCGGCATCTTGATTGGTATGATCACCAAAGGTCTCTTTTATACACCAACTAATCATTGTGCTGAGCTAGACAATTCAGCCGTTCCATCTACCATGCTATCGGAACTGTCGTCTTTTCCAGGTTCAATCTGCAATTAATACTCAGCCGTCGCAAGGACAACTATGCTTCTGCCCCTGATTTCAATTGCCCTCGGTCTGGCCCTTCTGGTCTGGAGTGCGGGCAAATTTGTGGAAGGTTCTGCCGTTACAGCCGCGCACTTCGGGATGCCCCCTTTGCTGATTGGCATGGTGGTGGTCGGCTTTGGCACCTCGGCGCCGGAGATGGTGGTGTCTGCATTAGCCGCTTCCCAGGGCAACCCGGGGCTGGCGCTGGGTAATGCCTATGGTTCGAACATAACCAACATTGCGCTGATCCTGGGTATTACCGCGCTGATCAGCCCGATTGTGGTTCACTCTCAGGTAATGCGTAAAGAGCTGCCCATTCTTGCCGGCGTGACCCTTCTAGCCGCGTTTCAACTGTGGGATGGCCAACTGACGCGGCTGGATGCGTTTGTGCTGCTGGGCGTGTTTGCAGCCCTGATGGCCTGGTCCATTCGCCAGGGAATGACTCAGAAAACGGATTCGCTGGGCGCGGAAATCTCTGCGGAAATGACCAACCACCGGATGCCGCTTCGCCTTGCGGTCATCTGGCTGGTTGTGGGCCTGGTGCTTCTGGTGATCAGCTCCCGGGTTCTGGTGTGGGGTGCGATTGAAGTGGCTCAGGGCTTTGGCGTCAGTGATCTGATTATCGGCCTGACCATTGTGGCAGTGGGTACCTCGCTGCCGGAACTGGCGTCTTCTGTCATTGCCGCTCGCAAGGGTGAACACGATATCGCGCTGGGCAATATCCTGGGTTCCAATCTTTTCAACACCCTGGCGGTGGTGGGCATCGCCGGCGTGATCAGCCCAATGGCCGTCGCGCCGGAAATACTAACCCGAGATATTGCGGTAATGGCGGCGCTCACGCTGTCACTGTTTGTGCTGGGCTACGGTTTCCGTTCCCAGGGCAGAATCAACCGGATAGAAGGCGGCCTGCTGATGGCGTGTTTCGTGGCCTATACCGTCTACCTGATATCAACAACCTTTGCCTAACCACTATTACCCAAGAATACACTCCCTGGAATAGGTCTGGCTCAGCGCCCTGCGCTGGCGCCGGAGACTGTTGCCCTGCTCGTTGGAATAACCTGCCCGCAGACGCTGCTGTACCTTCTGCAAGCGCGCCTGAAGTTGGTCGCACTGCTTCTCGGACAGAGACTTTTCGCCACTTCCATGATCACTTTCTGTCGGCTTGTCCCGCTCCAGCATCTGTTGAATCTGCCGGTGGATGTCGCTGACTTTTCTGCCCTGTTCGACGTTACCGGCCATGGGGATGACGGATGTGACTCCAGGCGTTACCTGTTCCGCCTCTGGGACACCGCGCGCCGTATCGGAGAAGTGGGTAACGCCCTGGTCGTCCGTCCAGGTGTAAACGTCTGCTACCGCTGGTAAAGCGAGAATAGATACGCACAACAATACGATTGGCCGTCCTGGCATAGTCTCTCACTCCCTGAGATGTCGAAATGTGTTCCTTTTACACGTCAGGCGTCTAGCAGCTCTATCCAGTGCTGCACGGGCACCTGCGATTTGGTCTCCAGATGCATCTGGCAGCCAATATTGGCAGTGACGATGCGGTCCGGCTTGTCGATGGTAAGCGCTTCCAGTTTGTTTTTAAGCAAACGCTGGCTCAATTCCGGCTGAAGAATGGAATAGGTGCCTGCAGAACCGCAGCACAGGTGCTTGTCTTTGGTCTGTGCCAGTTCAATACCGGCCTTGCGCAGCACCTGATCCACCACGCCGTTCTGTTTCATCGCATGCTGCAGGGTGCAGGGGCAATGGAAAGCGACTTTTCCGGCGTCCGGGGAGGCCTTCAGTTTGTCCAGATCCTGTTGCAGCAGAAAGGCGCCCAGGTCAGTACACAGTTCGCTGACCTTCTGGGCTTTGTGCGCGTATGCCGGGTCGTCTTTCAGCAGATGACCGTAATCCTGAACCATGGCGCCACAGCCAGAGGCAGTCATTACAATGGCTTCAGCACCTGCGTCAATGGCGGGCCACCAGGCATCGATGTTCCGGCGCATGGCGTTCAGCGCGACCTCATGTTCGGAAAGATGGTGGTTGACCGCGCCGCAACAACCGGCTTCTGGGGCTTCCACCATGGTGATACCGAGCCTGTCCAGTACCCGTGCGGCGGCGGCATTGGTATTGGGCGTGGCAGATGGCTGGGCGCAGCCCGCCAGGGCCACCACGATGCGGTCGTGGCTGGCGGTTGGCCAGGGACTGGCTTTCTTTTTTGGCGGTACTTTTGCGCCTAGCGCCCCTGGCAGAACGGGCTTGAAGAACTGGCCGAGGCGAAGGAAGAAGCCGAACAGCCTGCGGTTTGGTATAAAGCGGCCCAGGGTCCAGCGAATCCAGCGCTCTTTGGGCGGGCGCGGCATTTCTTTTTCCATAAGGCCGCGGCTGATATCCACCAGGCGACCGTACTGAACACCGGATGGACAGGTGGTTTCACAGCTACGGCAGGTCAGGCAACGATCCAGGTGTTCCCGGGATTTCTCGGTGACTTCTTCGCCCTCGAGAAACATTTTCATCAGGTAGATGCGACCCCGTGGGCCATCGCGCTCGTCGTTCAGTTCCTGGTAGGTTGGGCAGGTCGCCGTGCAGAAGCCACAGTGAACACAGGCCCGCAGAATCGACTCGGCTTCCTGGCCTTCGGCGGTGTTGGCAAATTGTTGAACTAGGTTGGTTTGCATGGTTTACCTGGTCTGCTGAATTCTGGTGTATCTATCAAAGCCAGCTGTAAAGCCGCCCCGGATTGAATAAACCGTCAGGGTCGAACGATTCTTTCAGCCGCTTCTGGATTGTCTGTAAAGCCTCGGGCTGGTGATTCATCACTTCATCCGTTCTGTCACCGCCGCGAAACAGGCTAACCTGCCCGCCGGCCCGCTTGGCCATGGATTCCAGCTTTGCCATATCGGCCTCGCCTCGATACCAGCGCTGTGACCCGGCCCAGTCGATCAGCAAGGGGCCATCAAGTTCCGGATTGGATGCGGTAGAACCCACGGAGAAACGCCAGAGCGGTTCGTCGCTGTTAAAAAATTCATGGTTCATATGCTGGAGCTGCTGCCAGAAGGCGTCGCCCTGCTCCATCACTTCGCCGGACCATTTTTCAGCCGTAGCTTCCACGGCGGATCTGGCTCCGGAAAGCCTCAGGAATACCTTGCCATCCACCCAGGCAGCACCAGTAATTGGTTTGGATTCCCCCGCCCGCTGGTTCATATAGTGGATAACGTCGCTCTGCGGCATGTCCTGAACCAGCGTCAGGGACATGGCCGGGCTGGGCATGACCTTCAGGCTGATTTCGGTGACCGCGCCAAGAGTACCCATGGCACCCGCCTGTAATCTTGAAACATCATAGCCTGCCACGTTCTTCATTACCTGACCGCCAAAGCGCAGGTCTTCGCCTTTACCGTTCAACAGACGAACACCGAGCACCTGATCTCTTATTGAACCGGACCAGGGTCTTGCCGGGCCAGAGAGGTTGCAGGCCAGGGTGCCGCCCAACGTAGAAGCGTCGCCGAAACGGGGTGGCTCGAAATGAAGGCACTGGCCCTCTTCAGCCAGTGCAGCCTCGATGTCGGCAACACGGGTACCCGCGCGCACGGTCATAATCAGCTCCACCGGGTGGTATTCCACAATTCCGGTGTGTTTGCTCAGGTCGAGGGTTTGCGCATCGCCGTCCGCCGTCCGGCCCATGAAGGCCTTGGTGCCACCCCCAACAATATTCAGGCGTTGTCGGTTTTTCCGGGCCTGAAGGACCTGCGCCTTCAGTTTCTCGGATACATCAGCCATGCGCTGCTTCCACCATTTCGTGTTTGTGTTGTTTGTGCTCCAGCGAGCGGTATTCCTGGCAGAATTTCAGGGTGGGCACGCCTTTGCCGGGATTGAGTATACCCATTGGGTCGAACGCGGCTTTCAGGTCGTGGAACTGCTGCAGTTCCTCGTCATTGAACTGCACGGCCATCTGACGGATTTTTTCGACTCCGACGCCGTGTTCGCCGGTAATGCACCCGCCCACTTCCACACACAGATTGAGAATGCTGCCACCGAAAGCTTCGGTGCGCTCGAACTCACCCGGCACGTTGGCATCAAACAGAATCAGCGGGTGCAGATTGCCGTCGCCCGCGTGGAATACGTTGGCCACTCGAAGGCCGAATTTTTCGGACATCTTTTCCATTTCCAGCAGCACATGGGCCAGATGCCGGCGTGGAATCGTGCCGTCCATGCAGTAATAATCCGGCGATATACGCCCGACCGCAGGGAAAGCCGACTTCCGGCCTTTCCAGAGCAGTGCCCGCTCTTCCTCGCTCTGGGAGGTTTTCACCGAGGTTGCGCCCAGCTTTTTGAACAGGGCTTCGGCCTGTTCAATGTGCTCCTGTACTTCCTCTCTGGTGCCGTCCACTTCACACAGCAGCAGGGCTTTGGCGTCTCTGGGGTAACCTGCCTGGGCGAAGTCATCGGCGGCGACGATGGCGTAACCGTCCATCATTTCCAGACCGCCGGGGATGATGCCGGCAGAAATGATGCCGCCAACCGCGTCACCGGCTTTCTGGACGCTGTCGAAACCGGCCATAACCACCTGGGCAATTTCCGGTTTCGGCAACAGCTTGACCTTCACTTCAGTGACTATACCCAGCAGCCCCTCCGAGCCGGTCATCAGCGCCAGGAGGTCCATGCCGCAGCTGTCCAGCGCGTCGTTGCCGATCAGAACCCGGTCACCCTCGGCAGTGATCACTTCCACGCTGAGAATGTTATGAACAGTCAGACCGTATTTCAGACAGTGCACGCCGCCGGAATTCTCCGCCACATTGCCACCAATGGTGCAGGCGATCTGCGAGGACGGGTCCGGGCCGTAATACAGATTGTGATGAGACACTTCCTCACTGATCGCCAGATTACGGACACCGGGTTGAAGCCTTGCCGTGCGTGCCAGGGGATCAATCTCCAGAATGCGATTGAACTTGGCCAACGACAGCACCACGCCCTCTTTATGTGGCATGGCACCGGCGCTGAGCCCGGTACCCGCACCCCGGGCAACCACCGGCACCCCGTGTTCGTTGCACAACCGCATAATCCGTTGCACCTGTGCCGGCGTTTCCGGAAGCACAACCAGCAGCGGCATTTCGCAATACATCGACATGCCGTCGCATTCGTAAGGCTTCATGGTTTCGTCATCGGTGATGACGAAGTCCGGGTCAATGAAGACCCGGAATTTCTCCGCCAGCTCCGCTTTACTGATGGTTGGCCTGTTTTTCATAGCCGCCTCTGATCGGGAAGGACACTGCTATGACAGCAGCTACCCGCGTTTGGTTTCAAAATGGTCAAGCCCCGCCTGGGCGCAGTCCATATCCTGCTGCGGAGTGCCGGAGCTGAGGCCGATGCCGCCGACCACTTCGCCGTCAACAATTACCGGCAGACCGCCGCCTACTGAACTTATACGGCCACCCACCTCGGTATGGATTCCGAACGCCAGCTTGCCCGGCACATTGACCGCATTGTAATCGTGGGTCGCCTTTTTAGCCGCCGACGCGGTAAACGATTTGTCCTGGGCAATGGTCACGCTTGTTATCTTGCCGCCGTCCATCCGCTCGAACGCAATCAGGTTGCCGGATTCATCAGTAATCGCGATGCACATGGGCACACCGATATCATGGGCCTTTGCGGCCGCGCCCTCGATCAGGAGCCTGGCATCCGCCAGATCAAGCCGGTTTATTTTTAACATCAGTTATTACTCCTCTTTTTTAGCCGTAAGCCAGATTAGGCAGCCAGGTCACAACGCCCGGAATCAGCACGCAAATAAACAGTCCGAACGACTGGATCGCCAGGAAAACCAGTGAAGACTTGAAAATCGTGCCCATGGTGATGTCCGGCGGACAAACGCCACGAATGTAAAAGAGCGCGTAGCCAAAGGGCGGACTGAGGAATGACATCTGCATGTTCACCAGATAGAGCACCCCGAACCAGAGCACCACGTCTTCTCCGGGAACCCCCGGGAAGCCCAGCAGCCCGGGAAACTCCAGTGCCTCGACAATCGGGATAAAGATCGGCACCGCCAGCAGCAGAATACCCACCCAGTCAAGGAACATGCCCAGTACCACCAGCAGAACCATCAGCAACAACAGTACGGCGTAGGGTGACAAGCCGATGCCCAGAATGGTTTCAGTAATAAAGTCCTGACCGCCCTGAAGAATATAGAAACCAACAAACACCGAGGCACCGAACATGATCCACAGCACCATGGCCGACGCTTTGGCGGTGGTTACCGACGCATCGCGCAGGGTGGCAATGGAGAATACCTTGTGTTTCATCGCCACAAGGATTGCCCCGAAAGAACCAATACCGGCCGCTTCCACCGGCGTGGCAACACCACCGAACAGCAGACCCAGCACCAGGAACACCAGTATCAGCGGCGCAATCAGATCTTTCAGCAGCAGCAGCTTTTCTCTGAGGCCAACCCGCTCTTCAACCGGCACCGGCGGCCCGAGTGCAGGGTTGATTTTAGCGCGAATGCCCACGTACAGAATGTACAGGCTGGCAAGAATCAGACCCGGAATGACCGAGCCAAGATAGAGCTCGCCCACAGACTGCTGTGCTACAACCGCATAGAGAATCGCCAGAATTGACGGTGGGATAAGGATGCCCAGGGTACCCCCGGCCATAATCGAGCCCAACGCTATCTTCTGATCGTAGCCACGCTTGAGCATTGCTGGCAGCGCAATAATGCCCATAGTAACCACCGCCGCACCGATGACTCCGACCATCGCTGCCAGGATAGTGGACGCCATTATGGTTGCAATAGCCAGGCCGCCGCCCAGGCCGCCCATCCACTTGTAGACCACGTTGAACATCTCTTCGATCAGGCCCGCCCGCTCCAGCATGGAGGCCATGAAGATGAACAGAGGTATGGCCGCCAGGTCCGAGTTGGTCATCATCGGGAAGATCCGGCTGGGAATGATGTTCAGCATCAGCGAATCACCCACCAGATAGATGAACATCACACCCAGGCCGCCGGTCACGAATGCCAGAGGCAGGCCCATCATCAGCAGCACCGCCAGCGATCCGAACATAATGTAGGTCAGCGGGCCGATCTTGACATCCGAGAGGATGCCGGAAAGTTTGAACAGAAATTTCTCATCACTCCAGGGGTCGTAAAACAGGATGTTAATGACTTCCACCAGCATCACAAAACCCAGGGCGACCGTGGCAATAATCATTAACCAGGTGCCAAGCTTGCCGATCAGGGCGCCTCGCGCCGGGTTATTCATGGTATCTGCGCTCATGCGTGTTGCTCCCGGCCAAGTTTTATATACATCGAGATGTCCTTTAAGAGTTTGGACAAGCCCGCCAGGAAGAGCAGCACTGACCCGAGGAGCATAACGCCTTTAACCGGCCAGTATTGAATGCCCCAGGTTTCAACGGTTCTTTCATCCATCGAATAGGAGTTCTCGAGAAAGGTCCAGGAGGTAATCATCAGCGCAACCGCGAACATGAAAAAGAACATGGAGGTGAAAATATCCATGCCCACGCGGCCGCGAGTTGGCAGGAAGTTGTAGACCACGTCGACCCGAACATGGGACCCGTGGAGCAAAGCAAACGCACCGGCCATCAGGTATTGCATACCAAACAGCAGAAAGCTGGCTTCATGCACCCAGATGGTGGGCTGGTTGAACAGGTAGCGCATCACCACTTCGAAGAAATAGAACACGACCGCATTCACGGTCCAGAAGGAAATAAACACACCGGATTTCTCGCTCATCCAGTCAACGGCATCGGTAAACCAGTTGCTGGCATCGCTGTAATCAACGGTTTTTTTCAGTTCCGCTTCTATCTGCTGAAGCTTTTCATTGGCCTCGGCATTCTTGTCGACGGCTTTAACCCCGCGCTGGGACAGCCACCGGTCCAGCGCCATCATGATCAGCGGCATAACCGCCAGCCAGCCCCAGTAGAACCAGTGAGGCATCACAAAGCCGAACGCACTCAGATCAGACATGTTGTTAGCACCTTAATCACAGAGCGGGGAAGGAGCAGCACACAATTCATGCGCCACTCCTTCCCCGTGATCAGTTTGGTTGTGGTTTTTAAGGCTTACATGCCCTTGATGTCTTCCTCGTCGATGTAGCCGACGGTCTCGTTCATCATGTACTCAAGCTGGATGTCCAGAATGGCCCTGGCATCCTCGTTTTTGCTGGCCCAGTTGAACCAGATCGGGATGGCAGCTGCGCGGAACTCTTCCAGGTCAGCCTGACTGAGACGGGTAACCGTATCGCCATCAGCCCGGAACTTTTTCATCGCCTCGATATTGCGCGCCTGAATGGTCAGGTAGTGCTTCTGGGAGTAGTTGCGGACTTCGTCCTCAACCAACTGCTGCAGCTCGGGGTCCAGCGCATTCCAGGCGCGCAGGTTGATCGTCAGATCCATCAGGTCCACGGGCTGGTAGATTGACATTACGCCTGGAGGCCCGAACATGATGTAGTCGGTCACCTGCGAGAAGCCCAACTCATAGTTCACAGCGGGACCAACATAGTCCGCCGCATCAATCGTGCCTTTTTCCAGAGCCGGAAAAATATCCGAACCCGGCAGGCTTACGGTTGAAACACCGAACTGCTGGAATACCTCTGCGACCATACCGCCCGGTACCCGCATTTTCATGCCTTCCAGGTCGGCGAGGCTGTTAACCGGCTCTTTGGAGTGAATGATGTTGGCATCGTGCTGAATCGGACCCACATAGAACAGGCCGAACTTTTCGTAGATTTCCCGGGTTTTTTCCAACATGCCCATGGAGTAGAACATGATGTCCCACTGGTGGGGCTGGTCGGGACCTGCGGGGTAGGAGGACAAAAAGACGGATGCCGGAATCTTGCCGGACCAGTAGAGTGTGAACGGATTCATTCCCTGCAACACACCGTTTCTGACGGCTTCAAACAGGGCGTTGTTATCCGCAGCTACGGACTTGGCCGGATAGGGCTTGATAATCAGCTCGCCGTCGGACTTTTTCTCCATGCTTTCGGCCCACTCTTCAAAAAGATCGTAGCCGACAGTGCCTGCATCCCATACGGACTGGATTTTCCAGGTCGTTGCTGCCTGGGCCTGGCCAGCCCCGATCAGGCTCGAGCCGATAACGGCAGCGGCCAGCGCTACCGACTTGAAAAGCCTGCGTGAGGGTATAAGGGTGCCGGCGCTCAGGGCCCCGGGTTCTTGCTTGTTTTTGCTGATTTTCATCGACACATCTCCATTGGCTTTGTTGTTATCTGCGTCCGGTAAACGTCGGCAGAGACCGACATTAGATACGATCTTCGTCGGCAACCATGATTTAGTCCAGAGGATTACTAACTGGTCAGACCAGTTTTACTGATGGCTGTTAGACGAATCCGCTGAAATCGGCCATATTTAGAGGGTAGTGAAACAATTTTGAATAAGCAGAACGACAAAAAGTCACTGGTTAGACCAGTTCTCTGTCACAGGCGGTACCATGGCAATAGCTCAGGATATTTCCTTCAGACTTGAACAGCTTATTCTGGACGGCGGCCTTGCTCCGGAACAGAAGATGCCTTCGGAGCGCCAACTCGCTACCCGGCTGGGGGTGTCCCGAGCGGTCATCCGTGAAGCCCTGCGCGAGCTTCAGGGTCGAGGGGTCATCGAAACACGTCACGGCAAAGGGTCGTTCGTTTCGCGAATAGTATCCGCGAACGAAGAAAATCCGGACGATGGCCCGCTTTTACAGATGTTTGCGGGTCATCCCCGGACACTGTACGACCTCCTGGAGGTGCGCGAGCAACTGGAAGGCCAGGCCGCTTACCTGGCCGCACAGCGGGCCACCCCGCAGGACCTGCATAAAATCACCAAAGCCTTCTCGGCGCTGGACCAGACCGACCCGCTCAGCAATGCCAGACCGGACCACAGTTTTCATCAGGCCATTGTGGAGGCCTCGCACAATCCGGTATTGGTCCACGTTCTCAACGGCCTGAAAAACCTGATGCTGCTGACGGTGCAGGCATCGGTGGCCAACCTGAACCCCCGGGAAGAGATGCGGAACAAGATCACCAGTCAGCACCGCCGGATATACCAGGCCATCATGGCCAGAAAACCGGACACGGCCAAACGCCTCGCGACTGCGCATGTACGCTTCGTGAGCGAATCCATGCGAGAAATAGAACGCCAGGGCACCAAGCTCATCCGGGTGGCAATGGACCCGCCCCTCGCGGGTCCGGTCGGCGCCACCCATAAACCCTCGGCCCCGGCGTGACCGGCAAAAGACTTGCATACCCGCAGGAGTCATCCACAATGGTGGGGATTTCAGCAATCACAGCCCATAAAACCCTGATCTTTCCAAAGCCAGCCGCAGGAGCTCCCCCATGGCGGAATCAGCGCCTCTGATCTGCAGGGATATTCATAAAACCTTTGACCAGCTGGAAGTCCTCAAAGGCATCTCACTGGAAACCAAAAAAGGCGATGTTGTTTCGCTGATTGGCAGTTCCGGCTCTGGTAAAAGCACGTTTCTGCGCTGTATCAATATGCTGGAAACCCCCACTTCCGGCGACATTATTGTGCACGGTGACCCAATTCGGTTCACAACCAACCGCAAAGGCAACCGCATTCCGGCGGATAACAAGCAGGTGGAACTGATCCGGGCGAAACTCTCCATGGTGTTCCAGAGCTTCAACCTCTGGTCCCATATGACGGTGCTGCAGAACATCACCGAAGCGCCCATACACGTGCTGGGTGTGCCCAAGAAAGAAGCGATCGAACGTGCAGAGTCCTACCTGAACAAGGTTGGCATCTACGAGCGCAAGGACTACTACCCGGCCCAGATGTCAGGGGGCCAGCAGCAGCGTGCAGCGATCGCCAGGGCGCTGGCCATGGAGCCGGAAGTCATGCTGTTCGATGAACCCACGTCCGCTCTGGACCCGGAGCTGGTTGGAGAGGTCCTGCGGGTCATGCAGAGCCTCGCAGAAGAGGGGCGCACCATGATTGTGGTTACCCATGAGATGGGATTTGCAAGGGATGTGTCGTCTCAGGTCCTGTTCTTGCATCAGGGCGTGATTGAGGAGCAGGGCACACCGGATAAGGTTTTCGACCATCCGGATTCGGAACGAATGAAGCAGTTTCTTGCTCCCAAGTTCTGATACGCAGTGCTATCTTGAAAACAGGCAGTGCAGAGAAAAGCCGATAACAAGCCCACAAGGCAAATAACGATTGGAGAAGTGACTTATGAGAAAACTGATTATTACAGCAAGCGCGGTTCTGGCAGGCCTCACCATGGTTGCAGGCGCTGCCCAGGCCCAGGATCTGCGCATTGCATTTGATGTGCCCTACGAGCCGTTTGAATACAAGGACGAAAACGGCGAGCTGACCGGCTTCGAAGTAGAGCTGGCCGAAGCCATGTGTGAAGAAATGGACGCCAGCTGCGAATTCGTCATTCAGGCGTGGGACGGCATGATTCCGGGACTGCTGGCACGCAAGTTCGACCTGATCATGTCTTCCATGTCCATCACCCCCGAGCGCGCAGAGCGGGTTCTGTTCTCTGAACCCTACTACAACACGCCCGGCGGCTGGTTTGCGCGTGATGGCTTCATCACCGACGTCACCGACATGGATGCGATGAAAGGCCTGACCGTAGGCGTTCAGCGCGGCACCACCATGGACACCTATGTCACCGAAAACATGGGCGGCACTGTCACCATCAACCGCTATACCACCGCTGACGACATGGTTCTGGATCTGGAAGGCCAGCGCCTGGACGTGGTGTTTGTAGACTACCCGGTGGGTGAGCAGACCATCCTGACCAAAGACGGCTTCAAGGAAGTCGGCGACACCGTCAAACTGGGTGAAGGTGTGGGCGTTGCCATGCGCAAACGCGACGCGGACCTGGCGGAGGAAGTGAACGCGGCCCTCGCCACCCTGAAAGAAGATGGTACCTACGACACGATCATGGACAAGTACTTCGCCTACGACATCAAGATGTAATAATGCTTGATCTGAAAGGTTACGGCCCTGCCCTTCTGGACGGGGCCGTTGTCACCATAGAACTGGCTTTCCTTTCCCTGGCACTGGCGCTTCTCCTCGGCCTGGTCGGCGCATCGGCAAAGCTCTCGGGCAGTCGTGTTGCTGTGGCGATCGCTACCAGTTACACCACGCTGATTCGCGGCGTGCCCGATCTGGTTATGATGCTGCTGTTTTACTACGGCGGCCAGGTGATGGTGAACAACCTTTCCGACGTGATCTACAACAACTACGGTTACGATTTCTTTTTCCAGTTTGACCCGTTCATTTCCGGCGTTGTGACCATCGGTCTGATTTTCGGAGCGTACATGACCGAAACGTTTCGTGGCGCATTTCTGGCTGTCGAAAGCGGCCAGATTGAAGCGGCCCGCGCTTACGGTTTCAGCCGTTTTCATACCTTTCGCCGAATCATTCTTCCGCAGATGCTTCGCCATGCATTACCCGGCCTTGGCAATAACTGGCAGGTATTGCTGAAAACCACCGCGCTGGTTTCCATCATTGGCCTGACCGACATGGTCCGTGTCGCCGAGGAAGCCGCCAAAGCCGAGCGCATGCCCTTTCACTTTTTCATCCCGGTGGCGTTTGTGTACCTGAGTCTGACCGCCTGCTCGGAACTTTTCATTCGCTGGCTCGATAAACGGGCTAACGTCGGCGTGGTCCAGGGAAGTTAAGCCATGCCTGAATTTCTGAACGAATTATTGAGTGGCAATGACATCTTCGTGGGTTCCACCATCATGGAATACTGGGGCGGCCTGGTTACCACGGTTCATCTGGTATTCCTGTCCCTGGTTCTGGGGCTGATTCTGGCAGTGCCCCTCGCCATCATGAGAACCTCGAAAAATCCACTGATCAACTTCCCGGTGTGGCTCTTTACCTATCTGTTTCGCGGCACACCGCTGCTGATCCAGCTGTACATTATCTATTACGGAATCGCGCAGATTCATGGCATCCAGCAAACCTTCTGGTGGGAAATTTTTCGCGAGGCTTTCTACCCTGCGCTGCTGGCATTCACCCTGAACACGGCGGCCTACACCACGGAAATCATTCGCGGGGCCATTGTGGCAACGCCGAACGGAGAAATCGAAGCGGCCAAAGCCTATGGTATGAGCTGGGCACTGCGTATGCGCAGAATCATCCTGCCCAGCGCCGCCCGCCGGGCAATTCAGGCTTACTCGAACGAAGTCATCTTCATGCTCCATGCCAGCGCGATCGCCAGCGTCGTCACCCTGGTGGACCTGACCGGTGCCGCGCGCAACATCTATTCACGCTTCTATGCCCCGTTCGATGCGTTCATCTTTGTGGCGCTGATTTACATGATGCTGACGTTCGCTCTGGTATTTGCTTTCCGTAAACTGGAAAATCATCTGCTGCGCCACCAGCACCCTGTCAGCAACTGAGGCGGAGGCTCCATGCCAGTCAAAACACAGCTTTTTGGTATGAGCACCGACTGGCTTTCGCACACCACCTCGTCCAGCACCCGGATCACCGACGAGAAAATCGTGGTCATGGAGGACGGTACCGGCGTTCAGCTACAGGATGCAGGGCTGCTTTACCTGACTCCGCCGCCGGGACGAGCCAATCCAAACCATGAATCGCTGATTATTTCCGCCGGCATCCACGGCAATGAAACCGCTCCCATTGAGGTTCTTAACGAACTGGTCAGTGAATTGCTCGACGGGCAGTGGCCGCTGGCCTGCCCTGCCCTGCTGATTCTGGGCAACCCTCTGGCGATTGACCTGGGCACGCGGTTTATGGACGTGAACCTTAACCGCCTGTTCGGCGGCGCCCACGCCAAAACCGAGCACACCAACCTGCGTGAAGCCGACCGCGCCAGAAAACTGGAGGAAGCCTGCACAGCCTTCGCAGCGCGACACCCCGAAGGTCTGAGTCACTACGACCTGCACACAGCCATCCGCCCGTCACTGAAAGAGAAGTTTGCGCTTTATCCGTTTATCGAGGGGCGCAAGCTGCCCCAGAGCCAGATCGACTTCCTGCTGGAAGCAGAGGTGGAAACCCTGCTGATGCAACACCGGGAAGGCACCACTTTTGCGTCTTTCTCATCCACCACGCTGGGAGCGGAAAGCTTCACAGTGGAACTTGGCAAGGTTCGACCGTTTGGACAGAACGATCCCGTCGCGTTTAGCGGTATCCGCGATGCCCTCAGGCGGCGGCTGAAAGGAGAAGCCCCACCTCCCGCTTCGGGCGCTGAGCCAATACTGTTTGAGGTGGTGCATGAAATCATTAACACCGGCGACCACTTCCAGTTTCATGTCCCGGACGACGTCGCCAACTTTACCGAATACGAGCCCGGCACCGTCATCTGGGAAGACGGTGCCGACCATTATTCGGTGGGCGACCAACCCGAGGCGATTATCTTCCCCAATCGCCAGGTACCGGTGGGCCAGCGTGTCGGCCTGATGGTCAGGGCGGTGCGTTAACCGGGTGACACCGGGCAGACGCCACACCATGGACATGCTGACCCGATCTCTGGCCTGCTGGCGTTTCCGCTAGAGCTGGAAGTCGTAGATAGACCCCAGGCCCAGAATGCCGGTCAACTCGTCCAGCGCCTTGCGAACTTCCTCCAGCAACATCGGGTCCCCCAGATCCTCGCGACTCAGCCGGTCACGATAGTGGGCCTGAACCCAGGTGGTCAGCCGCTCATAGAGGGCATCGTCCAGCAACACGCCACGATGCATGGCGTTCAGTTCCTCGTCACTGAGCACGACTCGCAGGCGCAAACAGGCGGGCCCACCGCCGTTACGCATGGACTGTTTGACGTCGAACACTTCTACCGAAGTTATGGGGCCGCCGCTTTTCACCAGATCGTCCAGATAACGGCTGACCGATGCGATTTCACGACATTCCCCCGGCACCGCCAGCATCATACCGTCCGGCGCGTTCAGCAACTGACTGTTGAACAGATAGGATGCCACCGCATCCGCCAGCGGCACCTGATCGCTGGTCACCCTGACCGCCTCCAGTTCCGTGCCGGTCAGTCGCGAACGAATATCCGCCAGCACCCGGTCTTCATCCAGAAATGCCAGCTCATGATAGAAAAGCGTATTGCCGTTGCCGACCGCGATGACGTCGTTGTGGAACACGCCCGCATCAATCGCATCCGGGTTCTGCTGGGCAAATACCACGTTGCTGTCCATCAGGCCGTGCAGCCGTGCAATGGCCTGGGAGGCTTCAAGAGTCTGGCGGGCCGGGTAACGTTCCGGTGCCGGTGCCTGCTCGTTGAACGCAGCCTGCCCGTAAACGAACAGCTCCACGCCCGGGTCGCCATAACCGCCACACAGGCGTGTGTGGTTGGCGGCGCCTTCATCGCCGAAATGGCTCACCGAGGGCAGTGCCGGATGGTGGGCAAAGTAAGCCTCATCTGCAAACATGGCTTTCAGCGCCCGACCCGTGACCGCGTGCTCGATGGAGCGATGGAATTTGGCACTGAGGTTGGCGGGCGTGAAATGCACCCGGTGGTCCGCGGTGTCACTGCTGGGTGAGACAGTCGCGGCGTTCGCCGTCCACATGCTTGAGGCAGAGGAAACCGCCGCCAGAATCGACGGGTGACTCCTGGCGGCCGATCGCAGCACCTCGTCATCGGAACCCACAAACCCGAGAGCTCTGAGCGTTGGCAGATGAGGCCGTTCATGGGGTGGCAGCACACCCTGCACATAGCCACGATCCGCCAGCCGCTTCATTTTCGCCAACCCCTGAAGCGCTGCTTCTTTGGGATTCGACACCGCGTGAACGTTGGATTTGGACGCCACATTGCCCCAGGACAGCCCGGCGTAATTGTGGGTCGGCCCGACCAGGCCATCAAAGTTGGCTTCTACCGCATGTCCGGCCATGAGCGTTCCCGTCAGTCGAAGTTGAGTCCGGGCGCCAGTGACTCCGGCACCTCGCTTTTGTCTGCCTCAAGCGAGGCCATCGGCCAGGCGCAATAATCCGCCGCATAATAAGCGCTGGCACGGTGGTTACCGCTGGCACCCACACCGCCAAACGGGGCCCCGCTGCTGGCGCCGGTCAACGGCCGGTTCCAGTTCACAATGCCGGCGCGCACTTCCGCCACCAGGCGATCATAAAGTGCCCGGTCATCCGTCAGAATACCCGCAGACAGACCGAACTGCGTGTCGTTTGCCAGTTCCAGCGCGTGGTCAAAATCCTTATAGCGGTAAACCGTCAGCAGTGGTCCGAAGAACTCCTCGTCCACTGTTTCGAGTCCTGTTACATCGATAATGCCCGGCGACAGTAAGCCGGTATCTGATTTCAGCTGTTTCATTTCCAGTAACGATTCAGCGCCCTTTTGCAGAAGGCTTTCCTGGGCCTCCAGCAGTCTCTCCGCCGCATGAGCCGAAATCACCGACCCCATAAACGGCTGGGGGTCGGCGTCGAATTCGCCAACGGCGGTCTGGCTGACCACACTGATAAAACGCTTGAGGAAACGGTCGCCCTGATCGCCTTCCGGCACCAGCAGGCGTCGCGCACAGGTGCAGCGCTGCCCGGCCGACAGGAAAGCGGATTGCAGCGCATGGTGCACCGCCCCGTCAGTGTCGGACACATCCTGAACGATCAGCGGGTTATTGCCGCCCATTTCCAGCGCCAGGATTTTTTCCGGCCGACCGCCGAACTGATGGTGTAGCTGATGGCCGACGGTAGAGCTGCCGGTAAAGAACAGACCGTCCACACCCGGATGGGCTGCCAGGCCCTTGCCGGTCAATGCAGCACCCTGAACCAGGTTGATCGCGCCCCCCGGCAGGCCCGCTTTCTCCCAGAGCCTGACGGTCAGCTCTGCCACGCCCGGTGCCAGCTCACTGGGCTTGAACACCACGGTGTTACCGGCCAGCAGCGCAGGCACAATGTGCCCATTGGGCAGATGACCGGGAAAGTTGTAGGGACCGAACACCGCCACCACCCCATGGGGCCGGTGGCGCAGCACGGCGTGCCCCGCCGGTACGTCAGATTCGGTATGGCCGGTGCGGTCATGGTAGGCGTTAACGGATATGCCGATCTTGCCGATCATGGCCGCCACTTCGGTGCGGGACTCCCAGAGCGGTTTGCCGGTTTCAAGGCCGATCTGATGGGCCAGGCGTTCCTTGTTGGCCTCAAGCTCTTTACCAAAGGCTTCCACAATCGCCCTGCGATCTTCAAACGACCGCTTGCGCCAGTGGTGAAACACATCCCTGGCCTCGCGCACCGCGGCATCAATGTCCTCAAAGCTGCCACTTATTCCCGACCAGACAACATCACCGGTTACGGGCTGCAAGGATTCAAACTCATCACCATGGCCCTGCATCCAGAGTCCCCGGATGTACAAATCACCTGTGAGGCTGTCCATATCAAAACTCCTGAAGTAGATGGCGGCGAGCAGGCTCAGGCCCGGGAGGACCAGCCTGCGCGATTAGTATCCCTATGATTCTTAGTGGGATTCAGCCCTTTATCCTTCAAGGGTGCCAGGCGAACCCGGTCTCCCGCCTCAACTTCCAGGGCTCTGGCGACCGTTTCACTCAGGCTGATGGTGTCCATGGTCACGCAGTCAGCGGGTACGGTCGTTACCCGGAAATTATGAAAGGAGCCGTTACATACCATCACCTCATCTTCGCCCGCCTGACGGGGCGCTGAAGACCGGGAGCGAATCATCACAATCCGGTCGGTTGAGTCGCGCACCGTGCGGATGTTGTGAATGAACGCCTCTACCACCGGCCCGCCGTCAAAAATGTCCACCATGCCGTTGAAGTTGAACCCTTCGGACTGCAACATTTTCAGCGCCGGAGCAGTGTTATCGTGAACACGGCCGATTACCGCCCGGGCGTCGTCCGGCAGCATCGGAAGATAAATCGGGAACTTGGGCATCAGCTCTGCAATGAACGATTTGTTGCCAAGCCCGGACAGGGTGTCTGCCTGGGTGAAGTCCATATCGAAAAACTGCCGTCCCAGAGCGTCCCAGAGCGGACTGCGACCGTTTTTATCCGAGACGCCGCGCATTTCCGCAAACACCTTTTCCGAAAAATTCTTGCGGAAGTGGTCCAGGAACATGAACCGACAGCGTGACAGCAGCAGGCCATTACCACCACCGCGATGGGAATCCGACAGCAGCAGCGAACAGATCTCGGAGGTATCCGTCATATCATTGGACAGGGCAAGCGTGGGAGTCCGGACGTGCACCCCAAGCTCTCTGGAGGCATTCACCGTAACGCTCAGCCGGTAATTGTAGAACACTTCGTCCAGGCCTACCCGCGCCTGTATACCGCTGATGCCCACGCACTGCTCCAGGTCGGTGTCTTCCAGTGCGAACAGATACAGCCCCGCTTCCGGAGCACAGCGCTGATCGAACGTATCGCGGGCATGGCGGATCTTGCGGCGGAGCAGGTCCCGGTCGGCGGGCAATGTGGTCAGCCCCTTGCCAGCCGATTGTGCCATGGCGTAGAGCGCTTCCAGATCGTTTTCCTGCAGGGGCCGAATCACCAGCATAAAGACCTCCTGAGCCTGCGCGTCGTTTTCATAGCGGCGACACCCGGACTGCGTCTCCGGCATCCAGCCCCAGGCAGTGCCAGGTTTTTACCGGCACCTTTATATTACCGGTCAGGGTTTCGCTCATGGACGTCAGGGTACAGCGAAATTGCGCCTTGCTGCCGCCGGAAATCAGGCAAAGCTCCCCATCTTCTTCGGGGGTGCCATGCAGCGTGCCGGACAGGCTGGATCCGATGGTTTTCAGGCTGTCTGTCCGGGCCTCCAGAACCGGCCCGGCGTCAAAGATATCCAGATAGGCACCGGCGCAGAAACCTTCCCGCTGCAACAGTTCATAGGTTGGCCGGGTTTTCTCATGGGCCTGGCCAAGCGCGGCCTGGGCCTCGGGCGTCAGCAGGGTCACATAAACGGGGTTCGGCGGCATCAGCTCGGCAATGAAGGTTTTGCTCAGTGCGCCGGAATGCTGGTCCGCGGTTTCGAAATCCATATTGAAAAAATGCCGCCCCAGGCTGTCCCAGAAGGGCACTTCACCACTCTCTGTCTGCACCCCCTGGATTTCCACCACGATCCGATCGGTAAACAGATGGCGATGGCTGGCAATGAACATCATCCGCGCCCTGGAAAGTAGCTCGAACGCATCCGTGCCGCGCAGCTGCGGGTCAATGGTGAAGGCGCATAACAGCGTATGACCGGTCAGGGCATGGGACGGATACAGTACGTCTACCCGGCGCGACACACCCAGTTCGTGGGACGCGTGAATCAGCGCGTCTTTGCGGTAATTATAGAAGGGCTGCCCGTGCCCGGCCCGGGAGTCGATACCGGCCACCCCACGCACCAGGCCGGTTTCGATGTCTTCCAGCACGAACAGGAAACGCAGGGTTTCCGCGGGATCGGTGGTGCCCTCAAATGCCCGTACCGACTGCCCGATTTTTTCCGCCAGGGCTTCGTCTTTTCTGGGCAGGGTTGAAGACAACCGGGGGCCGATGCCTCCGGCCAGCTCCAGAATTGCGTTCAGGTCGCCCGGCTGCGCCGGTCGCACCAGCCACATACGCAGCTCCTTGTTTACTGGCTGCAGACTTTTTTTACGGCGGCTTCAAAACGGGCCAGCGCTTCGTCCAGGTCTGGTTCCGGAATGATCAGCGAGGGCGCAAGGCGAATCACATTGGGGCCCGCAATCAGCACCATCACGCCCTCATCAATGCCCGCGGCCAGGAATTCCTTGGCCCTGCCCTGCCATTTTTCAGCCATTACGCAGCCCAGCAGCAGCCCCGCACCGCGTACTTCGCTGAACACGCCGTAGCGTTCACCAATGTCCATCATCCCCGCCCGCAGCTTATCGGACCGGGCCGTAACGCCTTTCAGGATATCCGGCTGGCTGACCGTATCCACCACCCGCTGGGCCACAGCACATGCCAGCGCATTGCCCCCATAAGTACTGCCATGGGAACCCACCCCGAAACTTTCGGCAATGGCAGCGGTTGTCAGCATGGCTGCCACCGGAAATCCGCCCCCCAGGCTCTTGGCCGTAGAGAGAATATCCGGGGTCACTCCGTACTTCTGGTATGCGTAAAGATAGCCGGTGCGGCCAACACCTGACTGAACCTCGTCGAAGACCAGAAGCGCATCGTGTTGGTCACAGAGTTCACGCAGGCCTTTCAGGAAGTCCTCGTCGGCCGGCATGACGCCACCCTCACCCTGTATCGGCTCGACCACGATGGCACAGGTTTTTTCTTTCGAGATCAGCTTTTTTACCGACTCAAGGTCGTTGAATTCCGCATGGTGGATGCCGCCCGGGGCGGGCTCAAAACCCTCAAGGTATTTCGGTTGCCCGCCCACACTCACCGTAAACAGGGTACGACCATGAAACGCATTTTTGAACGCGATGATTTCGTTTTTCTCTGGCCCGCTGTGCTGCCAGGCATAACGCCGTGCAAGCTTGAACGCGGCTTCATTCGCTTCGGCACCAGAGTTGGCGAAAAACACCCGCTCGGCAAAGGTCAGATCACACAGGGTTTTCGCCAGCCGAAGCGCAGGTTCGTTGGTCATCACATTCGACAGGTGCCAGACTTTTTCCGCCTGTTCCATCAGCGCACTCACCAGGCCAGGATGGGAGTGCCCCAGACAGGTCACGGCGATACCACCGGCAAGATCAATGAACTCGCGGTCCGCCTGATCCCAGATCCGGGAACCCTCACCCCGGACCGGAATAACCGCCCCCGGGGCGTAGTTGGGCACCATGACTTCATCAAACAATTCGCGACTGACCGGGTGTCTATTCATTGGAATCTCTCGGAACGTGAAACGTAAAGCTCTAACTCGATCATACGCCACTCAGGGCATCAGCACATCCGGGGAACCCACGGCATCCAGCTCGATGACTTCCAGCGGGCGCTCCTGCGCCTTCAGCGCTTTGGCAATCAGCTTGTAGGAATCCAGATCAAAGGTCACGGCCTGGCTGTTCAAACTCAGATCCTGCAGCTCCTCTCGATCATGCACAGTGGCGACATGCATCCAATTGTAGACTATGAGAATGTCCGTTCGCTCTGTGCCGGAATGATGCTCAACCACACCGACCGGACCTTTCCAGGGCCAAGTCTTCAGGCGCAGGCTGTGGAAGGCAATCTGCATGCGCAGGTTGAACTTCACCCGATCCTCGCCGCCATCGCAGGCACCTTTGCAGCGCCCCAGAGTACGCTGGAAACAGGGACCCTGGTCATCGGTTTCCAGCCCCAGCAGTTTATTGCAGAGGTCGTTTTTGGCGGCGATGCCACTCAGCGCCTTCTCTGCGTCTTTTTTGCTGCGGAACAGGCCGAAGTAGTCACCCAGACGATGGGGCTCGATTTCCCGCACCAGACGGGCCTGAAGATACCCCTCGGTGTTTTCCGTCAGCTCAATGCTGACCAGGTTCTTGGCAGCCCGCGAGCGCCGGTTAAACAGCGGTTTCATCTGCTTGATCTGCCGTAACTCCAACAGCAGGGCACCCAGTTCCCCGGCGGTTTCTGTCCACTCCACCCGGCGCAGGCTCTCGGACATGCGCACCCCGCGGCTGGTATTGTGGTCACCGGAAAAATGCGAGGCCACCCGCTGGGCGATGTTGGTGCTCTTGCCAACGTAAAGCAGGGCATCGTTTTCACCATAAAACCGATAGACGCCCGGCGCCCTGGGCAGGTCAAGGAGAATGTCCGTGGGCAGGTGCGAGGGAATGCTGGGCCGCTGCAACAGCGTCTTCAGCGCGCTGCCGAAAGCATCCTGCCCGTGTTCATCCAGCGCCGTTTCAAAAAACGCCAGCATGGCAGCCACATCCCCCATTGCCCGGTGGCGCTGAACCCTGGCCAGATTGTGGCGGGCAATCAATGCATCCATATTGTGGCGGCGATGCTCGGGATACAGTCGGCGTGACAGCTTCACCGTACACAGAACCCTGGCGGAAAACAGCCGCCCCAGACGGCGAAACTCGGACTTGATAAACCCATAGTCGAATCGCGCGTTGTGGGCGACAAAAATCTTGCCTTCCAGTTGCGCCTCCAGGTCGTCGGCAATCTCTTCAAACAGAGGCGCCTTTGCCACCATATCGTTCGATATGCCGGTGAACTGTTCAATAAACGGAGAAATACGGGTTTCGGGGTTAAGCAGCGTTTGCCATTCGCCGATGACCTCACCTGACCTCCAGAACCGGATCCCGATTTCGGTTATACGGTCCCTGTCAGAATTGCCGCCCGTGGTCTCGATGTCGAGAAAGGCAAAAGTATCGGATAAAAAACGGTCGCTACCTTTTGTTGTCATCGAATAACCTACGAGATACCCAAACGACAGATCATGCCATAAATGATCTGTCAACGATGATGAAGCATGCTGCCTGGAGACTTTCTGGTGACAGTCTGACCAGCAAAAAACCGTACAAAGGTCGTATACCCAGCATCTTGTTCACGGGGGTAATCTAGATTTCCTTCGGCAGTGGCCTTGCGTCGCTGGGAGAGAGGTGTGAACTCAATGTGCGCCTACAATAACATTTACAAGAATGGGAATTTACGTTGTGATGATACAAAAAAAACTTGTCTCAGGTATCAGCTTTGCACTCCTCAGCGTCTCCTCGGGCGCTCTCATGGCTCAGTCAGTTGACAACGTTACCGTTGCTCCCTACGCCCAGATCAACCACGGCGTCATGGTGACGGACTCGGCCGCAGGCACCAAAACGTACACCGCTGACAACGACAACAGCGCGTCCCGCGCCGGTGTCCGGGTCAACGCTGACGTGGCGGACACAGGTCTGTCGGTAGGCGCGCATGTGGAACTGGAATATCAGGTTAACCCCTCAAACGCTGTAAGTGAAAATGAGCGCACCATATCCGGCGAATTCGCTGAGCGTCACCTCAATATCTACGTGGCAGGCGCGTTCGGCAAAGTATCTGTGGGTCAGGGCGACGGTGCGGCCAATGGCAACATCGAGCGCGATCTGTCCGGCACCGCGGTGATTTCCTATGCAAACCCCGGACTGGTGGGCGGCGGATTGAACTTTGTTGAGACCAGCAGCCCGGCAGATGTCGTTCGTTTCGGAGCGGCCATGAGCGATCAGGATTTCGAGAGCCGCTACACCCGTGTCAGGTATGACCTGCCGAAATTTGGGCCGGTAAGCCTGGCAGTAAGTCAGGGCACTAAAAACAGCGACGAGGACGTTTCTGAGCTCAGTGCACGCTTTGACAGCGAACTCGGCGGGGCTGGCAAGCTAAGCGCGGCGTTAGGATATTCCAGCAGAGATGTAGGTGGTGCCACTGACAAAGCAGACACTATCGGTGGTTCTGTGTCCTGGCTGCACGACAGCGGCGTTAACCTGACCGGCGCATACTCGGCAGCCAGCGATGACAATTCCGCCAATCCGGATTCCGATTTCTATCTGGTAAAGCTGGGCTACAAGACTGGCATGCACGCCATGGACATCCATATGATGGAAGCGTCGGACCGGGTTGCCGAGGGTGATACTGCAACAACTGTAGGCGTGGGTTATGTATATAGCCCGGTTAAGTACTTCAGCGCTTATGCAGGCTACAATAGCAATTCGCTGGACCGTGATGCAGGTGATTACGAAAACGTGGATACGCTTTTCGTAGGTGGACTTCTCAAGTTCTGATCAACCTGATCTGACTTGGTAGAAAACCGGAGAGCAATGCAACTTCTAAAGGAACTAGAAGTTAACTCAGGGAAGGCCCTGGCAGCGATGCCAGGGCTCTTTGGTTTATGCCAGCGGGAAAAAAAGCTGTGTTGGTCAGTTGAAGGCGAGAGCAGGGAGGCCGCCCCGTAGCCCTAAGGCTACGGAAGCGACAGACACTACCAGACTTACAGCAGCAGGGAGCGAATATCCCCCAGCAACTGACTGAGCACAGAGGTGAACCGCGCAGCATCAGCGCCGTTCACCGCCCGGTGATCGTAGGACAGCGACAGCGGCAGTATCAGCCGGGGATGGAAATCATTGCCGTCCCAGACGGGTTTCATGGCCGCCTTGGACACCCCGAGAATCGCGACCTCCGGTGTATTCACAATCGGCGTAAACGCTGTGCCACCAATACCACCCAGACTGGTGATGGTGAAGCAGGCGCCCTGCATCTCATTTGGCTTCAACTGCTTGTCCCGCGCCTTCTGTGCAAGCTCCGCACTTTCGGCAGCCAGTTCCCAGAGTCCTTTCTGATCCACATCCTTGATCACCGGAACCATCAGCCCGTTGGGCGTATCCACGGCAATGCCGATATGAATGTACTGCTTGCGCACGACTTCTTTGCGCTCCATGTCCAGAGACACGTTGAACTGTGGCAACTCCGCCAGCGCCGTGGCGCAGGCCTTCAACAGGAAAGGAAGGGGCGTCATCTTGATGCCCTTCTTCTCGCCGGCGGCCTTCTGGGCCTTGCGGAAGTCCTCCATGTCGGTGATGTCTGCGTCTTCAAACTGGGTCACGTGGGGCACGTTCAGCCAGCTGCGCTGCATGTTATTCGCCGTGGCGAACATCATGCGGGACATGGCTTCACGCTTGACCTCACCAAACTGGCTGAAGTCCGGCAGTTTGACGCCCGGAATACCGGAGCCGGTGGCAACGCCGCTGCCCTGCTGGGTCTGCTTGAGCTGGCTCTTCACATAGGCCTGGACATCGTCTTTGACGATCCGGCTCTTGGGGCCAGAACCCTTGATGCGTGCCAGGTCTGCCCCCAGTTCCCGCGCCAGCTTGCGCACGGCGGGACCCGCGTGAACCCTGGTCCCCGGTGCGGGCGGCTCATAGGTAGAACCCTGGGGCTCTGACGCTTCCTGCCCGGGCTTGTCCTCGGATTTGGGTTTGCCCGACGGCTCTTCCTGGCCCGAGTCGTCCTTGCCCGAGTCTTCTGAAGCTTCTTCCTGTTCACCGCCGTCTTCCTGAACGGTCATTTCCAGCAGAGTGTCGCCTTCCGACAGTTTGTCACCCTCAGCTACCAGGATCTTGTCAACCTTGCCCCCAAAGGGCGCGGGTATTTCCATGGTGGCCTTGTCAGACTCCACCGTCACCAGCGGATCATCCGCTTCAATGGTGTCACCTTCCGAGACATTGATCTCGATGATCGGAACATTCTCAAAGCCGTCCAGCGCAGGCACTTTCACCGTTTCTTTACGGGAACCACCAGATGATTTTTGGGGCGCTGGTTTGCTTTCCTCCGGCTGCTTTTCCTCTTCGGCGTCGGGCTTTTCCTCCTTCGCGTCAGCCTTTTCTTCAGGCTTCTGTTCGGGCTCGTCGGCGCCAGCGTCATCGGAACCACCGGAACCGCTGCTGGCCTCCATCATGCCGACAACGTCGCCCTCTTTGACCTTGTCACCCACCTTGACGGTGATCTTGGTGATCTTGCCGGCACCGGGCGAAGGCAATTCGACGGATGCCTTGTCAGACTCGACCGTCAGTATCGGATCTTCTTCTGCAACCGAATCCCCCTTGCTGACGAGGATTTCGATCACCTCAACTTCGTCCGCACCGCCGAGATCCGGAACCTTGATTTCCTGTTCACTCATAGCGGTCTCCTTAGCTCAGCACCGGGTTCGTTTTGTTGCGGTCAATCCCATACTTGCGCATGGCCTCGAGAACCACATCCATCTTCACCTCACCGTCCTGAGCAAGCGCTGACAGCGCGGTTACCGTCACGTAGTAACGGTCAACCTCAAAGAAGCTGCGCAGCTTCTCCCGGGTATCACTGCGGCCGAAGCCATCGGTACCGAGAGTCAGATAGGTTTTGGGAATGAACGCCCGGAGCTGCTCGGAGTGCAGCTTGATGTAATCCGTCGAAGACACCACCGGCCCGGCATGTTTCTCCAGGCACTGGGTGACATAGGGCTTCTTGGCCTTGTCATCCGGGTGCAGACGGTTCCAGCGATCGACATGCTGGCCTTCGCGGGCCAGCTCGTTAAAGCTGGTCACGCTCCAGACGTCAGAGGCAACGCCCCAGTCGTCTTTCAACATCTGCGCGGCCGCACGTACTTCGTTCAGGATGGCACCCGCCCCGAGCAGCTGCACCCGGGGCGTTTTCTTGTTGCCCTTGGTTTCAACCGACTCGAAGGGGTACATCCCCTTGATAATGCCGTCCTCACAGCCCTTGGGCATAGCGGGCTGCTCGTAGTTTTCGTTCTCGATGGTCAGATAGTAGAAGACGTTCTTATTGTCTTCATACATCTCTTTCATGCCGTGGCGCAGTACGACGGCCATTTCATAACCGTAGGCCGGATCGTAGGCCTTGCAGTTCGGGATGGTATTGGCTAGCACATGACTGTGGCCGTCCTGGTGCTGTAGGCCTTCACCGTTCAGGGTGGTCCGACCAGCCGTACCACCAATCAGGAAACCACGGGCCTGGATATCACCGGACGCCCAGGCGAGGTCGCCCACACGCTGGAAGCCGAACATGGAGTAGAAAATATAGAACGGGATCAGCGGGAAGTTGTTGGTGCTGTAGGAAGTGGCTGCGGCCATCCAGGCTGCCATGGAGCCATCCTCGTTAATGCCTTCCTCAAGGATCTGACCTTTCTTGTCTTCCCGGTAGTACATGATCTGGTCCCGGTCTTCCGGAACGTACTTTTGACCCTCGGCCGTATAGATACCCAACTGGCGGAACATGCCTTCCATACCAAAGGTACGGGCTTCGTCGGGCACGATGGGCACTACCCGCTTACCGACCCGCTTGTCTTTGCTCAGTGCGGTCAGAATCCGCACGAACGCCATGGTGGTAGAAATTTTCCGGTCGCCGGAACCTTCCAGTACCGCCTTGAAGATCTCCAGATCGGGAATCTGCAGCGGCTGGCAATCCTTGCGACGCTTCGGATAGAAGCCACCCAGCTCCTGCCGACGCTTTTTCATGTAGACAATTTCCGGGCTGTCCGGCGCCGGGCGGTAATAGGGAACGTCTTTCAGCTCATCGTCTTTCAGCGGCACGGCAAACCGGTCACGGAACGCCTTCAGCTGCTCGATGTCCAGCTTCTTCAGGGAGTGAGCGGTGTTCTGCGCCTCCCCGGCCTCGCCAAAGCCATAGCCCTTGATGGTGTGGGCAAGAATAACCGTCGGGCGACCGCCGTTGTCGTTCACAGCGCGATGGTAAGCCGCGTAAATCTTGTAGGGGTCATGCCCACCACGGTTGAGCTTGTTGATTTCGTCGTCCGAAAGGCTGTCGACCAGTTTGGACAGCTCGGGGGAACGGCCGAAGAAATGCTTGCGGGTATACGCCGGGCCGTTGCTTTTGAAGTTCTGAAGCTCGCCATCACAGACCTCGTCCATGGCGCGCTGCATCATGCCGTCTTTGTCCTTCTCGAACAGTGGGTCCCAGTGGCGACCCCAGATCACTTTCGACACGTTCCAGCCAGCGCCGCGGAAGACCCCCTCCAGTTCCTGAATAATTTTGCCGTTACCACGAACCGGGCCGTCCAGCCGCTGCAGGTTGCAGTTCACCACGAAGATAAGGTTGCTGAGGTTTTCCCGGCCGGCCATGGAAATCGAACCCAGGGTTTCCGGCTCGTCACATTCGCCGTCGCCGACAAAACACCAGACTTTGCGGTCGCCCATTTCGATAAGCTCTCGGCTATCGAGGTACTTCATCACGTGCGCCTGATAAATGGCCTGAATGGGGCCAAGCCCCATGGATACCGTCGGGAACTGCCAGTAATCGGGCATCAGCCAGGGGTGCGGGTAGGAGGACAGGCCCGTGCCGTCCACTTCCTCACGGTATTTGTCCAGGTCTTTCTCTTCAAAACGTCCTTCCAGGAAAGAACGGGCATAGATGCCCGGGGAGGAGTGACCCTGGAAGTACACCAGATCCGATTCGCGCTTGTCGTCTCCGCCGTGGAAAAAGTAGTTAAAGCCAACGTCGTAGAGAGTAGCAGCAGAGGAGAAGGATGATACGTGTCCACCCAGATCCCCCGGCCGCTGGTTGGCGCGCATTACCATGGCCATGGCGTTCCAGCGGATCAGCGAACGAATGCGCCGCTCCATGAACAGGTCGCCGGGCATGGGTGCCTGGTGGGGAACAGGAATGCTGTTCCGGAAGGGCGTGGTAATCGCGTACGGCAGCTCGGTGCCGTCCCGGCTGGCCCGCTCAGAGAGCCTTTCAAGTATGTATTTTGCCCGGTCCACGCCTTCGTTCTCAATCAGAGACTCCAGCGCATCCAACCATTCACTGGTCTCTGTGGGATCATCGTCCTGGTACATCAAAACCTCCGCTCTAAACGCTCTGAATATCAATTTTTATGATCTGTGAAACGATCCGCGTGACGGTCTGTGTAAAAAGTGCCGTACCGGGTCTCTCAAGCATAGGACAGGTTCGGCCAGACACAACCCTGCCGGGACCGGCAAGTGCACCTGTCCGTTGTTTCCGGGAGAGCGCGCGCATTAGTTGCCTGCGTTACGCGGATTTGTAACTTAACTACAAAATGACAGGTGCGAGGGTCTCTTTGTACCGATATTTTCGCCCGGACCCACGTGTTTTAAGTTTAATTACGCAATATTGTCGAAACGGGCCGGCTTAAACAAGAGACTTAAGACCAATGTAGTATTTAAACTACGCGACATAAACGTTCGTCTCGCTAAACAAAATTGATTCAAAATTTTGCCTGATACCCGAATTTTCAGATTTTAAAGACTTTTAACAATGATTTTGGCTCTTTTAAAACCACATTCCTCTATTTTTTGATTAGACCTGAAAATGCTTTGCTAATTATGTATACTCCGCTGCCCGATTTTTAACCAATGGAGATTGTGGCCACTCCACGCTCCTGTTTCAGGCATCCAATAAGAGGGCGGCCTATGAATTCCATCGTCACTTTCGCGAACCGCATTCCTGCTGTCGAATTTGAGGAGCGGCGCTTCAAAGTCTACACGGACAAGCAGCTCGACAAGATCGACGTTATACAGAGCCTCCCGGAAGAAACCCTTTTCGAGATGAAAGTCGTGGCCAGCGTGCTGCCTTTCCGGGTGAACGAATACGTGATAAACGAGCTCATCAACTGGGACAAGGTGCCCAACGACCCCATCTACCAGTTGGTGTTCCCCCAGAAAGGAATGCTCAGAGAACACCATTTTGAGCGCATGGCTCAGTTACACCGGGAGGGCGCGGACAAGAAAGAGATTCAGGCGATGGCAAAGGACATCCGCGACGACCTGAACCCCCATCCCGCCGGCCAGATGGAAATGAACATGCCCACGCTGGACGGTGAAGTACTGGACGGTGTGCAGCACAAATACCGGGAAACGGTACTGTTCTTCCCGGCCCAGGGCCAGACCTGCCACTCTTATTGCACTTTCTGCTTTCGCTGGGCGCAGTTTGTGGGCGACAAGGACCTGAAAATGTCCAGCACCGAAGCCGAGAAGCTCCACGGTTACCTGCAGGAGCACACGGAAGTCAGCGACCTGCTGGTCACCGGCGGCGACCCCATGGTGATGAAAACCAAAAATCTGGTGCAATACCTGGAGCCGCTGCTACAGCCAGAGTTCGATCACATCCAGACCATTCGCATCGGCACCAAGGCCCTCACCTTCTGGCCGTACCGTTTTGTGACAGACAAGGATTCCGAAGAACTGATCGACCTGTTCGCGCGGCTGGTGGATGCTGGCAAGCACGTGGCCATCATGGCCCACTACAACCACTGGCAGGAAATCACCACCGACATCGCCGAAGAAGCCATTCGCCGCATTCGCGCCGCCGGTGCCGAAATCCGCGCCCAGGGGCCGCTGATCAAGCACGTGAACGACAACGCTGACGATTGGGTAAAACTCTGGAACAAGGAAGTGCAGCTGGGCATCATCCCCTACTACATGTTTGTGGAGCGGGACACCGGCGCCAAGAACTACTTTGAGATTCCCCTGGCAGAGGCTTTCCACATCTATCGCGAAGCCATGAAACAGGTCTCCGGCCTGGCCCGCACCGCCCGCGGCCCCTCCATGAGCGCCGGCCCCGGCAAAGTGGAAATCCAGGGCATCACCGAAATTCACGGCGAAAAGGTGTTTGTCTTGCGGCTTATCCAGGCCCGCAACCCGGACTGGGTACAGCGACCGTTCTTCGCCAAGTACAGCGAAACCGCCACCTGGCTGCACGAACTGGAGCCGGCCCTTGGGGAAGACAAGTTCTTTTTTGAGGATGAGTTTGAGGAAATGAAAAAGGGCAACGGCTGATAGCGCCCTGTGCCTGTTAAGCCGGAATCAGTGCTCCACGATGGCGGCCCGATTCCGGCTGACCGACCCACAAGATACAAATCTTGCGCCGTCGGCTCCGCGTGTTGCAGATTCTGCTGTTAAGAAAAGACACTTTCGGCCTCAAGACGGTCTCTTGCCATCTCACCCTCGCCGGAACTTCGGCACAAACCCTTCCGGCTTGTCCTTCAGCCACTCAACAAACGTCCGCAAATCCTCCAGCTCGAGCAGTTTGTCGCGCGTGTTGAAGTACAACCCCAGCTCATACTCCGGGCAGGCTTTATGAATGGCATTGTGACAGGGGCGGCAGACCCAGAGAGTGCGGGTGATCAGGTCTTCTTTCGTGAACAGTTTCTGGAATCGTTTCTTGCGGTGCAGGTGTTTGGGGATCAGGTGATGGCGGGTCAGCCTGGCGACAGGGCGCTGGCAGAGTTCGCAATCAGAGGGTTGTGGTGGAAGTTTCAGCATGGAGGTGTCAGTCGGGTTTCGCCACTGGCGCTACCCGACTTACGTTTAATGCCAGCCTGACGGATCTGTCAGTGCATCAGGGTATACAGCTTGCGCCGATAGGTGCGCACGTCCGGGTTGTTGTTGCCCAGCTTGTCGAACAGCTCGATCAGGGTGGTTTTGGCCACTTCGTCCTTGTACTTGCTGTCCACCTGCATCAGGCGAATCAGCAACTCCATGGCCTCGGCGTTGTTCTCCTTGAGGATCTGATGCAGCGCCAGCAGGTGCAGGGCGTTGGGGTCTTTCGGATCTTTATCCAGCGCGTCTTCCAGTTCGTGGATCGGTGGCAGCTCGGCTGAGGCTTTCAGAAATTTGATACGCGCCGCCAACTGTTTGGCCTGGTGCTGCATTTTCTCTTCCGCCGGCAGGCTTTCCAGTACCTGCTCCGCCGTTTCCAGGTCGCCCAGTTCCGCCTTCAGCTGGGCCAGATCAATCAGCACTTTGAGGTCTTCCGGGTCGCTGCGATTCATTTCGCTCAGCACCGCCAGGGCAGCTTCGATGTCCCCCTCTTCCCACAGGCGATGGGCCTTATCGTAGGGCGACTCTTCGTCTTCCGGCATCTCGATGTGTTTTTCCAGAATCTGGCGGACTTCGCTTTCCGGCAAAGCACTGTTGAAGCCGTCGACCGCCTGCCCGTCTTTCACCAGAATCACGGTTGGCAGGCCGCGCACGCCCAGGCTTGCGGTCAGTTGCTCCTGCTGGTCGGCATCGACCTTGGCCAGCCGGAAGGCACCTTTGTATTCGTCCGCCAGCTTTTCAAGAACCGGCGTCAACTGTTTGCAGGGCGCACACCACTCGGCCCAGACATCAATCAGAACCGGTGTCTGGGCGGAAGCCTCCATCACATCCTGCTGAAAGCTCTCCATGGTGGCTTCAAATACGTGTGGGGAATTCGTCATTAGGGCACCTGATGCTGAAAACGGAAAAATGGCATTGAGTTTCCCATGGAATTTGGGGCAGGTGAACGAATTTCAAGACATTGGCGTAGGACCCGGGACACAATGTGCCCGCTATCGGGCCCGTCCCGGCGTGCCTTGAAAAACGCTGAGTCGCCGCTAGATAGAGCCTATAAGGTTTCGAGAGTTTCAGACCACCAACCCGAAGGATGCCCGCAACGCATGAACGACGACCGCCACGACGACTCGTTTAAAGGCTTCAGTGACCAGCAAGGTGAAGACCTGACCGACTACATCGGCAAGGACGAGAAAAGCAAAAGCCTGGTATTGCCGAAGCAGCAAATGCCGCGGCGCATGTATGTATTGCCCGTGTCGAACCGTCCGTTCTTCCCCGCGCAGGTGCAGCCGATTGTGGTCAATCAGAATCCCTGGCAGGAAACCCTCAAGC
>Ga0307945_1000057_pt1 | contig 58410 bp, 68 predicted proteins | sample OrgLakmetagen228_FD_201818 | JGI IMG/M metagenome (GOLD analysis project Ga0307945, IMG submission 201818) | Saline water microbial communities from Organic Lake, Antarctica - #228 | ecosystem: Environmental > Aquatic > Non-marine Saline and Alkaline > Saline | place: Antarctica: Organic Lake...
CCCTTTGAAAAACAGTCCCACGCCAACATAAAAACAACAACAAATGTATTTTCAAAGGGTGGACTGTGCTTCAGCTGTGATTAGCATTGTCTTTCGCTTTTGCTTTTGCAATTCCGTGTTCCTGCTTGTTTGAGAGCACAAGCCTCCATTCACTCCATGACCTGCTATCCCCTTGGGGCACTTGTATGACACAACATCATTGGCTACCCTATATTTTTTGCTACAATAAAGGATGATGCAACATTGGCTTCCTTTTACTGAGACCGTGAGGGAAATGCTTGTTTTATTGCATTCACAACTCTGCTTTTGTAGTGTCCCGACTATTTTGCACCCTTCCAAGCCAGCCAATCTTTCTAGTTGCATCCTGCTGGGGGTAAATGTTGCGTTTGGCTAAGTTTATCAAGCGATAATAATTGTGCATGGAAGGCAATGCCTTTTTATATAGTCACGCCTCTTAAAATAAATACAAAAACGCAGGGTCAGCCTCAATAAAGCACGTGCTTGTTTCGCCCCCCTCCCTATGCAGAACAAATGCTTAAGGAAAGTCCACCTACCTTTTCAAGTTTGTGCATGTGACCTTGTGACAATAATTCAGTAACCAATAACTCCTCAAGAATTAGGCGTATTTGTCTACTTCATGTATTGCATGCAGTCAATTGTATTATCAAATGTAAGCTGAATCACCTGATCACAACACGCCAAGACGCACACTATAATACCAACCCACCTTGATGGCTAGATCCTTCAGCGGACGACTGCTGCTGCTTTGTGGAGAGCCTGGCAAACGCATGCTCCAACTCCACGTCCCCTCTTCCTTGTAACCCCCCTTGGATTGGAAAAGGTAATGGGGTAATGAGTCGCTGGTGTATTGCACCCAGCATGGCTTCGCGTGCTGGCACTGCGTTCAGGTTGGCTGCCAGCTCTTGAGCCTGCAGGTGGGAGAATGAATGAATGAATGACGTGTACATCATGTGTTAATTTGCACGCATGTAAACTTCCAACGTGCCCATTGGAGATAAGTAGGAGCACATATAATTGCAGTACATAAGTGTCGCAACATGTCCTTACCTGAGCTTGTATTTGTGAAGTTCCGGGCACTTGGCCGCACAAAATCTCTAGTGATTTTGCTGCAGCCTTGATGCTCCCCCACTCAAACCCCGCCTCAGCTCCCTCCTTGAAGCCTGGGAGTAAGATAGAACAACAGGAGGAAGAAGGGCCGCTTGAGTCCATGCACACTGTGTGTGCGAGTAGAAAGAAAGAGGGGAAACTTTGCGCACCAACGTCGAACCCCGGCTGCAGAGTGCGCTCCTTCCCTTCCTCCAGGCCTTCTCTGTAACCAGTCTGTGTGCACGCGGCAAAGCAACACTGTCTAACGGGATTGCGTTAGCGAGTGCAGGGGGTGTTTACCTGTCAGCACTTACATTGTAGTGATACTTCTCTCTGGCACCCTGTTCCCTGGCCAGTTCTGAATCCCCTCCCTTGTCACTATCCCCTTCTCCCCACACATCATCATCAGAACTGGAGCTCATGTGTGTGGCTTGCACCAGGTGTCAGGCCTATTTTGTTTGATTCAGACTAAATTAGGTAATTGCAAAAATATATTTTTTTGTGTTGGTAATATTTTCACCAGTTTGCTCGGGCCTTGCCACGGTTATTATCTCGGGCCTTGCCACGGAGCACTTTTTTTAATTCTTAGAAGTAAATTCGATATGCTTCGTCTCAGCCATTACCAGCCATTCACACATTCACACAGCGCACTAACCAAGTTGTAATCAGTATCAGGTAAATGCTGCTTTAGGGCCTCCAGCAATCCAGCATGGTGCAGAAGTGCATGCAGTACATGAAGGTTGGCCATTCTTAAGTGTGTTGTTTGTCTCAGCTAATTAGACTAGGCATGTGCCCCCGCCCACGTGCTATTTTTTTCAAGCGCAACTGAGATGGACAAATATTGGAGTTGGGGGTGCATACTACCTAGGAACATGTGTAGTGCACGCCATTCTTATGCCCATGTTGCCACTTGCAATTGTGCCCACTTACTGATTTTTATGTGTTTTACCTACCAGTTGCATTGATCTACTCTATTGGGCTCTTGCAGTAATGTGAAGAAAGTCCATCGAGCAAACACTCAAAATTTGTACAGGTGACACCACACTGTCTCATCTGATTGTCTGTGGATGAACGAGCTGAAATATCGATAACATCAAGGAAAATGCCAGAGGGGGCTAACGGAGGAAATGCCTGAAAATGCACTTTTTTGCATTCAGAAGGCATCCACTCACAGCCACTTCATTCGATCGACACCATTTTAGTTCCAAATTGTAGCTGGCATTGAGAGCTACCCGAGGACGTGCCCAGTTTTATGTGGGTCGCTTTGCGTGCTGAGATAGACTGGATTAAGCACGCATGGTGCATGTAAACCCTGATGTGGTGATCTCCATGGGGAAATAGCTCAGATCCTCATAAAATACCAACCGCTCAGCCGTTTTCTTTCATATTTGTTGCAATATTAATTTTTTATACCATTATAAATATTCCAAACTGGTGCTGGGTGATTGAAAATTTTGTGGTAAAAAATGGCCTGCACGCCACAGCAAATTAAGCACGCGCCCCCAAATTGGCAAGCTCCAAATGTTACATCCATAAACAAGGATTCATATTATGTAAAATTTGGAGCTTGCCAATTTGGGGGCGTACAAGCCAAAGAGCATATAGAAACTTGCCCATTTTGGGCCTCAGTTAGCCCCCTCTGGGAAAATGCTTGCAACAAAACCAAGAAATGATAATTTTGTATCTGTGAAGACTTATAATAGTTTAACTTATTATGTACAAATTCATAATGTGCATGCATCATACGACACGCGCTGAGGTACTTTTCTAGTTTTGAACACCCTATTCAATAGGGTAATAATTAATAATATAGAGACCAGAAATAGAAAATGTGCACTCTTCAATGCAAAATTGGATTTGCTGACATGCTGGTGCTTGGGTGTGCAAGATATGGCTTTGTTTTTAGCGTGCTGAAGACTTGTCCTGTCAGAAAGTTCATTACAATGGGGATTTTACCTAAGTCCAATTCTTTCAGTCGTCTTTTCGATCACTTGCTTCCTGGGACTCTGACATTGTCCCGACTTTATTAATTTATGGCTGGTGGAACATCAGCATCCATACAACCTGCTGTTACATCGATTTATTGCTTCTCCTTGGATAAAGGTAGGCAAGCAACCTTGTGTGCGGTGACAAAGGGAAGGTTCTCTGTCAACCTAATTTGTCCACTACTGAGGGAAAATGGAAATTAGTTGCTGTGCCATTATGCATGGTTCCTGCACTCACATTTAAAAGTACATACCATATTGTGCTTGGTTTCTTTGCTAATAGGTAATTATTGAGGCCTCCTTAACATTGAAGGAAAAATCAATCACCAATTACAGAAATGCTTGCTATAGCGTGTTATCACCCACAACAACCCGGAAGTCATCCAAACTATTCTCCATGCTCAAGTGGCCCTGTGTAATCATCCACTGCCTTTCTCGGAACTCTTCCACCTGCAGGTTGCGTCAGGAAAGTGACGGAGAATTTGAGCGCTAGGGAATTCTGAGTTCCATTTCAGACTGGCTCTGAATTCAGAGCCGCATTTAAAGGTACTGCAAGTAATTTCTGTCCCTGCAACAGAGATCCAGACCCAAGCAACCCTTGTGCCCCGTTAAGTTCTCACCAGGTCCTTGGCTTCATCGTCCAGGTCGTCGTATCCCACTACTGGCTCATCTGCTTCAACAGCTTCCTTCAGCACCTGTCCAAGAGGATGTTACACGTGTGTCATCTCTGGTGACACACAATTGCAGGATATTCCAGGCACAATGGCCTAATTTCATAACCCAAACGCTTACGGCTTCAATTGCTGATTCAAGCTGTTTCCTAGAACAAAATCTGTAGGAATACATGCTCTCTGTAGAGTGATGATATATCCCTATAAAAACGGAAAATGCTGCCAGTCTTTGCCCGCACGTCCTAACGCTGGCTGTATGCTGGCTTTTTTTGTGGTCGTTGACAATTCCGAAGCTTCGTGCCCAGAGCTACAAGCTTCTACAAGACAATACACACACTCTGTTTGTAATCAATACACTAAAGAAATGCCTCTAGTTTCTAATAGAATCCTCCATGCAACGCAGCTCTACCTCAATGTGGCTCTTTTCCAGCCCCCCCTCAAACACGGAGCGCCAGTAGTGCTGGTCGCTCTTGGGAAGTACAATGTGCAGATGAGTGTCATCTGAGGACTGGCCTGTCTCGATGACCCACAGAGCTTCAGAAGCCTTGATCTTGCGGGCCAGGGGGCCATCTAAGATCCTTCCGGCCCAGCCTATACGCACTGTGAGCAATGGGCAAATATTCAGAAGAATTGCTGCTATAATATAGAATATAGGTCTTGCAGTAAAGGCTGTCATAATCGTCGTTCTGGATTAAATAACTCCTTGACGAGTTAGGTACAGCTTGCAGTCTGCAGTACACGTGCACCTTATTACTTAAGAAAGATGTATCTGTTTGGAAGTGTCAAGGAAGACAAGTGCAACGGCAAGTTTAAAGGAACAAAAGATGAGAAAAAGATGAGGTCTCTCCTCTCCCTGTTTCAGAAACTTAGTGTGCGTTCAATTTCATCTACCTCTTCTATGTCTGACAAAGAGAAGATAATCAGAATGAAGTAGTACCTGTCAGATGTAAGGTCTGGATGGCCACTGTCAGATCTTGCTTGTGTGTACCCTGAGGAAGCTGCAGCCACAGCATGATGGCGTCAGAGCTTTGGTCCCACCGCATACGATCTGCTAGAGGAACAGCTTGCCATCTTGTACGTGCAGCATGAACATGAGGGGGAGGGCCTGGGGTCACGAGCACGTAAGTTGGGTATTTCAAGAGTATACACAGATCATGCGCCTTGTGGCTACAAATTTTCTGCAGCTGACAGCAGGGTTGAATCAGAGACAGCAATCTAAATGATGCTGCCAAAAGGTGAGTATTCTGTCACTGCAAGTATTCCTGCCTTGAGTTTGTGTGTTGTAGGTGAGGATGTTCAGCGGTTTCTTACTGCAGGCCTGCCAGACAAAACGCAGCAAACAAAACGCGGCAGTTCCATGCAACTCCAGAATATATGTGCATGCCTTTCTCCTGTGTACTCTTCTCTCCTTCCTTACCGGATGCCCAGACCATCCTAACTCCATCTGAGTCGTAGCCGTCCTCCTTTTCAGCTCCAGTACCACCTTCAGATGCCAACTTGTCACCTGTTTTCACACTTCCTGCATCCTCACTCCTCCTTGTGCTGTGGGCAAAGTCCCCTCCTCTCTGACCCTTGCCTCTTCCCTTTATGGCACCATTAACCAACTTTGCATCCTTGCTGCACTCAGCAGATGGGCCATCGTCAGACTCCACACGGCAAGATCTCCCCTGGGTCACACTGCGGCTGCTACTGCTGCTGCTCACATCTGCCGCTGGCTTGTGCTGCCTGATGCGCTCCTCAAGCTGCAGCAGGTTTTGAGGCTTGATGCTACCGAAAAAGCCCAGACGAGGAGCCTGCGTTAAAAGGTACCCTGGACACTCGTTCATTATATCTTATTTCCTATAGGACAGGCCTGGTCCCCCTCGACCTCTATAAGGGTGTCAATTCAAAGTGATTCCTAACTTGGAAGCCTGAACAGTAGGAATGGTAGTGTTATGAACAATCTTGTTTTGAGCCCTGCACACCCCCTCTGAGCCTTACATGGAGGAATAATGGCCACTGTCACTTAAGCACCTGAAATCTGGATGGTTTTACAAGCTTGTGTATAGGATGAATCAACGTTTGGATGTGTCTTTGGATACGTCTTCGCATAAATTGAACTTTTGAACTAAGGACAACTTTTGACTGAGAGGTTTGACGGATGGAAGCAGAAAGCCAAACACAGCCATTTCAAAGGGCTGCCGTAGATTATCGTCTCAATAAGGCTGTACCTGGTTTGGAAACAGGCAGAGCGCTCGTCGTGCTCTATCCAGGCACCCCAAAAAAAGACATCGTGCAAGGTCATGTGCTGCAGGGCCTGTGACGTGTTGATGAAGAAATCGGCAATGATATCACAGGATTTCAATAACCACCACACTGCTAGCAGCTTATCCTCTTGTCCTTTCCCTTCCTTGAGGATGCAACCGGTGCAAAAGAAAGGCGCGGCAAGCAGTAAGCCACAAAATTATACATGAGTTCTTGAGACACAAACAGAAAGCTACATTTAGATCGTGAATCGAAACTGTGTTAGAAACCAAAGCTTTGAACTATTACCTTGAGTATCATCTTCCATAATGGTGAGCACCTGTGGGTTGTAAATGTGTTGGTTATTAGCAGTCTTTTGGGCAGCATGTTTGCACACAACTACTCTCTCTCCACACTCACTCACACGCACGCACACACACACACACACAATATATATATAAATGTGAACTGAAATGCACTGATCACATGCATGATACTACGATACTATCTTGTAACAATTTAGATGCAACAAAAACATACCTCAGGCAGTACACCGTGCTTGCGAGTGAGCTGCATAAATTCAGCGCCGCTGCAGGTGTCTACAATCTGGGCTAATTTGCTGAGGGCACGCACAGCCAAAGCACTTCCATGCCGCTGACTGCTGACTGCTCTACCGGCAATGGTGCCAATGAGCGCATGCAGGTTGCACTCAAGCATGGCTTCGTCCATAGCAGCCTGTGTGGTTCGCATTACACCAGATAAGATGATATGAATTTTCTTTGTTATCATCCAAGTATTCAGTCCCAGCTATGATAAAGCATATCCTGATAGATTAAACTGGTAGTGATGCAGCCTGCATAAGTTTTAAACAGATACATGTAAATCACAACATGCACCTGGCAGTTTCCAACAACGGCCCCGTACACCCTCTCGACAGCTATCATAACCTCAGGATATTTGGCAAAGTCTTGAGCCACCTCTTGCAGGAGTGGCGTCAATTGAAGGCTGTGCAAGCCATATGCTAGTGCTCGTCCACTGCCTGCCACCTGTAGGTGTGTGTGCACATGCTTGAGTGTAGATGTGAGTTGTGTGCTTTTTATCTGGGGAGAAAGTAGGGCATGGGTGTGGTAGGCATGGGTGTGGATGCAGATGCGTGATTGTTGAGAGTATGCTACAAGGGAATTGTAGCCACGCTCGAGGGAATTGAAGGAGTTGAACCCGGGGCAAACGACTTCTCCAGCCGTAGAGCTGTGATCCCCAACAGGCACAGGCCGCCACACCTCAAATTACCACACCTCTGCCAAGATCTGGAGCCAGATTTCAATGTTGCTCTCCTGCTGCTCCGTCTGGACTTGTTGGCAAGATTTCATGCTACTAGATAACGCTGAAGTACTGCTGCCAGGAAGTGCTCTCCCCTTGTGGTAATCTGTAGTGCATGTTGTGAAGAGGGCTTACTTTGTCAATTCACACGCTGTGCCTTGTGCTCTTAGCTAGACTCGTGCCTGCAAGCATCATCAAGGCAAAGCGCTTACACCTACACGCATCTGAGCACAAAACTAGGACAGTTGCTGCACGCATGGGTCGCACCTGTGACTTCAAGCTCGTTGTTCACAGTCTGTTGCAGAGCTACAGGGCATCGATGCACCACACGCTCAAACTCAGAAAGCAGTAAGTACAATCCAGGACCTGGCACCAGCTGCGTGACCTTATGTGCGCTGAGCCCCTCTTTTTTGTCGGCTGATGGCCTGCGTAGATCAAGGAAACACGTTCCTACTTTCAAGTTCGGGTTAAATCAGAAGAGGTTGCCGGCTTATCATACGCCTGCAACTTGCAGACAACCTGCTTCCAAACGTGCTGCCAAGGATAAAAGAAGTGGCAGAGAATTTACTGGTTCTGCAATTCAGCATACCCACCTAATACTCAAAAGCTCAGAGCGTACCGCTGCACGATCTGCTGAACACAGATGTAACACGCATGTTGCAGCTGATGAGGCAACGACACAGCACGGGGCCTGGCTGCCAAGTGCTGCTTCTGCTGCTGCTGGAAAGTTTGGATGCCTGTGAACAATAGCAGCATGCAAGCGCAGCAACACTAGGAGCATCCTTCCGCAAGGCCTGGCTGCCGCTGCAACGGGCACAAAGGACGAAAGCAGCTGGATGGCACTCCTGATTCCATCTAGGCTGAGCTGCATGTGGCCGTCCTTACTTGCTTTCATTGCTGCTCCCTTGCCCTCTCTCTCCTCGGCGACATTCTTGCTGTCTTTGCCCTTGCAATGTTTACTCCGCTCTTGCTCGTCGTTGCTAGCAGGGCAGCTCTCCAGTGCACCCAGCAAGAAGCTCAGCGCACTAGAGCAGTCCCTGACAGAGACTGGTGCACTCATCATGCTGTCTCGTTGCATGGGGTCTCGGGCAGCCCAGGCCAGAAGCTTAAGTGCATCTGCAACGTCGATCACATATGATTGTAACAATGACAAATTTTCATGAAACCTATAACCAGCAGCAGGCTGCCCCGTTATGCTTCAACTACGCCATTACGGTAAAATATGTTGGCACTCGGTGGATATGAATGTTACAGATCCATTTGAAGCAGAAAACCGCTCACACCACTCACACTCGGCTGTAGCAGGGTCTCGCTTCCATTCCACGACAGCACTAGTCAACCTCTGCACTACCAGCGGCGGCCACATGACACGTGTGGAGAGCACCTCCTCTCCTCTGCTAGCCTGTGCAACTGAACCTGCTGCTTTGAGCACAGCTGCTACTTGTTGGGGATGGGAGGTCAAAAAAGCAAGCACTGCCGGGAACCCTGAAGCCTCCTCAAAGCTGATCAGAGAGGCGTGGTCACGTCCAATTTCCTACGCAAGTAATGGTTTACGGGCAGTACAGTTTTGAAGCAAGCATGCAACTATTTTCGACCCCTGACCTGAAGAATACTGCATAGACCATCAATGCAGGACCATCTACGTATAGTGTGCTTGATCCGGCCTGTAGTGAGGAAATATCACAACCCATGTGCGTGTGTTTCTATTTTGGCGTGCAAGTGCGTGTTACAATACCTGGGACAGATCCTTCAGTACTTCTCCCACATCTTCCACTTCGTCAGCCTGCTCAGCCTCAGGATCAGAGAGCAGCAGCCGCAGCAGCTCGATGACCATCATACGCCTCCTGTCCCTTGCCATCCTGTCGTCTCGGCCTGATCCAGCCCTTAAAATGAGGTTTGAGTACTAAAAATAAATGTTTAAAAACCGTTTGCGTAGGTGATTGGCAATTCACTGGTTGCGATCAAGATTGCCTCGAAATTGTTCGTCATGCTTTTATGGTGCTTTATGTTCATAAAAATCATAATAGTTCTGCGTATATGTAGTTTTCCCCATGCTTTCGTTCAATTCGAGGCCAATACGCAACGAACAATTATGTATATGATGGTAATAAATTTATAGTGAGAAGCACCTTGGAATGCAAGATCCATCTGTCACCAGACCGTTCTCCCTCCCTAAGTGAAAGTGCATGGGTGAAGCAGACATGCCCTCTAAAGCTGCTGGACAACAACCAGGCAACAGAGGACAGCGCAGCAGGCTCCTCTTCCTCATCCTTGCCCTGTTTGTGTGCGGGTACTTCCTGGGCTTGAGTTCAAGGTCATGGGTGAGTGCCTGGCTCGCATGCATGCTTACAGAAGAGTCCGTGAGCAGCCTGTGTTTGTGTCTAGGACCGGTCCCTTGCTCGAGTGCCTTGAGGGACGCATGCAAGCATCGTGCTCACGTGCTTGCACATGTTCATGCTGTGCACTCCAGCTGTTCCCTGCCGTTGCCCTTGATGAGGAGAACTCAGATGGAGTGGGGGGAATCGGGGGACTGGGGGGGGCCAGGGCTGTCAAACTTGAAGATGAATTTAAACCGGCAGATCCGAATCACCCATTCCGCAAATTTAGAGGTGCGCTTGTGCATCTCATTGTTAGAACGTTCACGGCCTCTAATGCCTAATCCTGTGCACACATGGCATCCTAGCATGTTCTGTGTTTCATCCACCTTGCACTGTTCAATTTGAATCGTCCTCCTCTGCGCGAGGCGAAACTGCTGTTGTCGCTGACACACGCGAGTGTGTACAAGGCATGAGCAACACCCTGCACTCCCAGTCTCACCTTCCCTTCCATTGTATGGTCTCACAGGGGACACTATTCACGCTGTGCACACAACTAGTGGGGGCGACTACCAGAACTACCAGTCACGCATCATGTGAGTGAACTCACTCAAACCCTCTCTGTGTTTCTAGGCTATTTCCCAGGTTCTTGTCGCCTCACCAATTAAAATTCATGCCTTGTATATTGGATCGCACATGCAAGAATACTGAGAGCGTTCCTTGAAATATCAGCTGCCTCGAATACTACGTTCTACGAGCACACACATACGTGAGCACATGTCCTCGTTCAAACGTATTGATGCCAACATCATCGCATCACAGGTATGCAACATTTAAGCTAGCGCAGGAGCAACAGGGGGGGGATAAGCTCACAGGCTTCACACGCATTTTGCATCGGACCGTGCCAGATTATTTGATGGACGAGGTACGTACGTACGGCGTGTTTACTCTGGCTGGCCAAAACTGTTTTTCTACAGTATATTAGTCTATACTGTATAGACAATGTGTTACAAATTAAAATACCAACACGCGTACTAAACGCCAGCTTTCTCAAAAAGACAAAGATCAATACACAAACCTGTTGCTTTTCAGGTATATGGTATAATAATAATTTGCAACGTTTTGGTGCTGCTGCGTGCGATTAAGTATTTGTTAGAAACGCCACCTCACTGTATGAAATAATGGCACTTGTGTTTGCTGTATATAACCAAGGTTTGCTGATGGGGAGAAACGGCCAATGCAGACGTGTGCCTGATATAGGAATTGTCAAGTGAGCCACAAAAAACGCGCCGCTGCCCAATTCACAACCAGCAAATAACACCCCACCCCCCTTGCAGATGCCCACTTTCCATGTGCAGCCCATCAAACCACAATGTGATGGATGGTGCGACTATCCTGTAGCCAACCGTGAGTGCATCTGTTTTAATGTCGACTATCCTGTGCATCTGTTTATCCTGTGCATCTGTTCTTACATCGACTATCTTGAAGCCGACAGTGAGTGCACCTGTTTTTACATCGGACACACTGCTGCCTATTTGTTACGGCTTGTCACCATTTCACCTCCTGTGTGCTGTGTGTATTGAGCTGGAGGGCGCGACAGTCTAGCTGATCGTGAGCATAGCTTCTTATCTTTGGAGATTACCGAGGCATAAACGTGGTGAATTCATAATATACTGTTGGTCAGATGATGAATATTGTTGCCCTTTTGTGTGAATCCATGTGATGCCCTGAGTCCGTCCACAGCTCCCTTCTTGCCCTCGTGCAACATGTTGAGCGCGTGTAATTGGGTGTTGCCAATCGGAGCAGGATTGCCTGTGTTTGTGTCCTTTTTCTTCACAACGTGCAACAGGTGTTACTTGTACTGCATATGCCGTTGGTACAGAGCGCGTGCCACCAGTCCTAGTAAACGCTGTCCACGGAGGAGGATGCTTGTGTTGCTGTCCTGAAACGAGGCCATGAGCCATAAGTCATTGAGCGAGCGTACACACTCTCCAGTCGCCTGTGATGAGAGGCCACATAATCTTGCTAAACGAATGTACACACTCTTGCAGGCCCACACGCCATCAAGGCCTGGTTTGATGCGGCTGCCAAGGACCCCTCCATGGTTAATGGGGCTTGGATCTTTATGCTTGAAGCTGACTACGTATGGATGAGGCCCATGATTGTAGGTCACTGTGCAAAATGTGTGTATGGATGTGACCCCTGCATGTAGGTGGGTGTGAATAGAATGTATGAACAAACTTGCCTGTACACCGAGGCTGGCCGTGTGTGGATGAGGCCCTTCAAGAGCAAAGCTGGCTGTGTGACTGCATTTAATTTTGCTGCATACCTAAAACACCCATATGTGTGTTGATTGCCCATAGTGCAAAGTAAAAAGGGCCTGCACACTGAGACACAATCTGTTAGCACTGAACACTTAAAGAGCTGATGCTTATGTGTGTGTGTCATTGTCATCATCATAGTATGCAATTCGCGACCGTGCTGTGGGAACAACCCCACATGACAGCTTTCTTGCACTCATGCTGGTCGTAACAACGTCATAGGGAACTTGTAACATCACACTCAATGCACATGCAGCTTGGTACACATACCTATGCACACAATCAGACCACACATACACAAGCTCACATACACACACATACACACAGTAAAATCACACACACAAGCGCACATATACACACATACACACAATCAACTAACACACACAAGCTCACATATATACACAAATACACACAATCAACTCACACACACAAGCTCACATATACGCAGATCCCTGGCAGCGCTTGGGATTCCAAGGTGTCGGGCGTGCAGTACCTGTTTGACTACATCCAGCCGTGGCACCCCAATGCGGTAGGTCTTTGTCGTAAGTACACTAGCTCTGCTCATATTTGCACAAGCACTGCATTATTCTTGTGATAACCATCCCAAAACCGCGTGCTCTTGAACACTTTATGTTTGGCAGCGGTGTTAACGTGTGCTACCCCAACTACGAACAATGCACACCTTACTGTGAAAGCTGAGCATGGTCTACAGTGCTAGTTAATCCGCATTTTTAGGTGCACGCTCGCCCTCAATTATTTGAGCAGTAAGACCTGAAACATATGTTCACCAAATGAGTCTGTAACTCACCCGGCACACCAATCTCACAAATCTCACTCTGGATTACTCTGACACAACATACGTTCACCAAATGATTAACTGTAATCGGTGCACCAGTCTCACAAATTTTGCAACCCAGGCAACTGCAGCAGACACAACTGCCACAATCCAGAATGACGTCGCAATTGCAGACTCCCCTACACAAATAGTTTATTAGTGTCTGGGTGTGGGTGTGCGTGTGCTTGCAGGTGCCCAGCATCAAGAAGCTGTACAAAGGCGACATCAAGGACGTCCCTTCCAGCGGTCCTGCTCCTGTCTTGCTGCGGTTTGAGGAGTTCATGAAATTGGTACCAACGTATGTGGAGGTACGTCGCTGTGCTGGGGTACTGTTTGGTAAAAGCTTCTGCATTTTGATATGATGCATGCTGCGGTGAAGCATGTCCAGGGTGTAGAGGTTGCAGATTTTTGGTGTCAGGTTATTGGCTGGTTGCAGCCCAAGGGCATGAAGACTAAGCACGGAACTGTTTTTAAATTTAAGAAAAAGAACTCGAACTTTATTTGCTCCAGGGAATGGTTAGGGTGTGCAAGAGGGAAGCGCCACTTAGCTGTGGCAGATGTGGCCCGTCATGAATACAAGGCTGCTATCCTAATCAAACACACTAGCTAAGCATCAAAAATATGTTACAACAGTCCTCAATTGCTATGCTTGTGATTTTTAGGGCTGGCCAGAACCATATACATACGGTGTATATACGTATTTTTGGCAGGAAAACCACCAAATATACGGTCATATACGGTGTACATATATGGTTATGGCCAACCCTTGTGATTGTCTGTTTATAGACTAATTGTTTGGTCCGTTCAAACGCTGTTGTTTATCTTCTGTGTGCAGGCTTCGGTGAGGATGGAGAACGACAAGGACATGAAGGAAAAGCTAGGTGAGACTGAAGAGTATTGTTTTATGGTTGGCTGCAAGCTCCTGATCCTCACTGGTCTTTTTCCTTTCTTCTTTATACCTTACCTACTCGTAATCATCCGGTGCCTACATTTTAGGATTATTTAAAGTAACTCTGGGCAATCCCGGTTCCCTTGAAGAAAATTGTAGGCCGCTCCCGCACCAATCCCAGAGGGGAAATCACCCCAGTGCTTGCATATATATTATATATATGTGTGTTAGTATGCCCGTGTGCGTGCATATATGTGTTAATGCGTGTATTTGCGTTTGCGTTAACATTACTGGTATCACCTTGTTTGGAGAACAAGAATAATTATGTAAGCCGGGTTGTAATATAGAGTTGGTACGGTTGCTGATTGCTGGTGGTGGGCTTCAAATGATACTGACAGCTGACTTGCAGCCAGCAGATGTAGAACATGCCAGGAGGAGCATGGGGGCTAGGTGGATTGCCTCGCGCTAGTGAGCTTTGTGCTAAAGCAAGAGCCTTTTTTCCCTCTATAATGAGCAGCATTCAGGTTACACACAAGAGCTTCTGGGTTGGTGCGAAAGAGCTGTGGCGAGTAATGCACATTGCCATGACAGGAACATTGCCTTGACTGGAACAACTTGTGACATAAAAGGATGGCGTTGGTAGCAAATACATGGCCCTCCACAGCCACCCTACAAAGCTTGTGCATTATGTAAACAGCTGTCGCCCTCAAACTTCATAACTTGTGTGTGTTGCTGGACTGCTGATCAGCTTGTTGCTCTGAAAGAGCGACGTGGGCACTTGGGTAGCAACAACACTTTCCCATAACACTTTCCGCCACATGATAGCGGGACCTCGCTTTTTTTTACAGACACCACTCCTTTATGTTGCTCGCATTTGGGGTTCTGTTCCTCTGTTATATCCAGTGTCACAGCACATACCAGAAATGCAGCACTCTCAACCCGCTCTTTCCACTCTCACCCTTGTGGTGCTTGCAACTGCAGGCTGGGTGCGCGAGATGTATGCCTGGGATGCGGCTGTGGCGTTGCATAAGGAAGAGGTCAAAGTCCGCACGGAGCACTATCCTTACAGCACGACCATTGTGCAGCCGCCCTTTGATGTCAGCCTCGGCCAGGCTTGCATGACACATTACACCTGGGGGGCTTTGTACCATGAGGGTGTTCCTAGCAAGGGGGGCAAGCAGGTGCGGGGATGTGACATTCGATGTCGATTGTCCATGTGTGTAGGTTGTGTGTAGGTTGTGTGTGTAGTGGTTTATGTTTTTGCGTGCCTTTGTGTGCCAGTGTATGTATGCGAGTGCTCGCATGTGGTGTGCATGTGTGCGTGTGTGTGTCCGTATGTGCGTGTTTGCATGTGTGTTTGTTTGTGATGTTTAACACTATACCTTGCCCAGTGCCTTTTAAAGTATGTGTTTCACTGTTAGAGCTTTTAAGAGAGCGTGCTGTCTCTAGTCAATACTGCAGTATCTTCATCTCTAATTTAACGACATTTACCTCACCAATTTTCTACTGCAGGTGTACCGGTGGGAGAAGCGAGACATAGGCAGGCTGGAACAGTCGCTCAAGGTGTGCACGTGCAGCAGGGCTCAGACCTTGAAGGGCGCATGGCTGCTTGCTCAGCTGTGCCTGTTTGTGCTAAGCTTCTTGATGCATTGCTTGAGGCTGGCAAGTGCAGCAGGGTTGGCTGGATCCAAACAGCACTGTAGCACATGCACATGATCCGTGTGAGGAGCATTCATCAGTTGTGATGAGCAGGAAACCATGATGCTGTGGGTTTGTTTAACCAGTTGCATGATGTTAGTACGTACTACTTGCTTGATCTGGCTCAATTAATTGGATGCAGAAAATTGTCAGCATCATAGTTTCTGCCTCTGTTGCTGCACATAGGTTTCTTATGTATGTAAAACAAGTGGGTGTGATCCTACGGATCACAAAAAATGGGGCAGAGCCTGCGCTGCAACCTGCATTGAAGACCCAATGTAGTGAGAGCAATTCAGGGGGGAGGCTGTGCTCCCTCTGCACCCCACTGCTCCTGTTCAACCATTTCTGAGATGGCAGCCTGGTCTTTGCAATGAATAGCGGCATTGAAATGAGTTGACAGTTCAGGGGGGGCTGCGCCCCCCCTGCACCCCCCCTCTCTTGCGTTTGCACAGTCCCTGTCATACCATACCGTGCCTGAAGCTGTGTGACCTGTGCAGCGCCATCTCTTACCCTAAGTATTTCCGGTCCCCCATGGAAGTGGTGTGCCGGAAGCTGCAGCCTGAGTAACCGCGCGAGTTGCCCCACAGAATCACAACTTGGACACTTGATGATTAATTATTATTATTTTGAAACACATTGTACACTCGCACTTTCGCCTGAGACCTCGCAGCACCTCCCATGCGAGTGTGTTGACCGCACACCCGAGGGCATGGCTGGAATCAGCGCAAAATCAGCTTTCTGGCTGTGCCATTCTTTTGGCGTGAAGTGGCCTGGAAGGCTCAAAGCTTTATTCTTTCAGTGTGGTGACTCAGCAAGTGGAAAGAAAGTAAGCGAGGCTACGCCCTGGGGGGCTCCGCCCCGAAAATTCTACATAGTACGGGAGTTTGTCAGCCCCTTTGCAGGAGCACTAACCATCTGAACACGCGCTTGCCTGCTTGCAGATCGAGAAAATCCCCATGCCCATCCCATTCCGAGAAGGCCTGTTTTTAGAGTTTGATGCTCCTCTGACAAAACCCCGGCATGACCTGATTGTCTTGCAGCTAGCTCAGGTACGCTCAAGTAATCTCCAGTCCAGCCCTGTGTGTTTTGCATCGTATTTTCTCTGTGTCTGGACTCAGTTGTAGATTAACTGGAAAACCTCTATCCTGCTTCTCTAGTCTTTCAAGCATTCAATAAAGACGGGGTGCACTCTTTTACTGAAATGGTGCCTCTCAACTGCTGCTGCTGGCCTGTATACAATTGTGTAATATAGGGTCCCTGCACATCTATAGGAAATTCTTAAATAGGTCGAAGGGGAGGGGAGCTGCTGTTCAAGGCACATTCTTACAGCATGTCGGGTGTTTGTCACAATCGTTATGGCTTGGATCAATGTGTCCACTGTAATTTTTATCTAAATGGATCCTGAAATCAAGGAAATCTAGGTTTTTTGTATTTATACTCGAATGAGTATCATCTAGCCATTGTGTGAACTTGCATAACAAATGGTTTGATTTTACCTCCACAGACAGAATATTACACATCACACGTGGTTTTTCCTTCCTCCCACGATGCAGATGAACCGAGCAATCGACCTTTTACCGGATCTGACAACTTACTATAAGACTGTTGCAGAGCCTAGGATCCAAGCGGCCATCCATGAACGTGATGCAAGAAATAAGCTGACAACGGCATCATGATTGCGTTGTTCTATTTCTGAGTACTGCCACGCCGCCCATGGACTTGCTGTTGTCCACAACTTGTTTTGTTCCTTCGTGCAGTTGTAGCATTCTTTACCCTACAGTGTGTAGTTTTGCCTTCTACAATCATAGCAGTAAAGACCATCAGAATGTACTCCTTTTTTCTCTGTATCTGGTACCTCCCGGTGATCAAATCACATGCAATTAACATTTATCATTGAACTGCCAGTGTATGCACGTGATTAGAGACGGGGGTCTGTTTGGTTAATTAGTACATATTTGAGATAGAGCGACTTTTCTTAACGTTTGCCATTTAAAACAGGCCGATCTGTCAAATTACATTTGGCTATAAGCTGCAAGCCAACGACAAGGCTAGTAAGGATAATTCTTGTCAGTGGTTAAAACGATTAAGAAAAGTCAATTCAGTAAAGGCTGTTGCCTGCCCAAAACCCAATCAGCATGTGTGTCCACACCCAGCCAATTCCCAGCGCACAGTACATAGAAGTTAGCATGAGCGGCAAGAAAGGTAAGCGCAGCCCCCACAGGGCGGCATGCAGGAAACTGCAATACACCTCCAGCAGCACGAAGCCTGCCAGGTAGAGGCTTGCGAAGGGCCTCTCTATGTGTGTCTGCACGCCGACACCCCTTGCCTTCTCTGAGTCTCCTTGGTCCCCCAGACTTCTGTGCATCCCCCCCATGGACCCATAATCCAGCTCCGACCATGACAAGCGGCCCTGACTTTCTCCCAAAGGTTGCTTCCCCCTACTACATACACCTTTTACGACACTACCCTGATCCTCCTCTCCTCCCGACACACCTAAGCCCCTCTCCTCAGTGATCATCCCCCCTTCTCGCTCTTTCCTTTTTCCCTTCAGACCCCCTCTCGTTAAGGAATCAGCCAGGCTAGGTGCGGCGGCTGGTGTGCTATAGGTGTGCTCATTCTGGGCTTCTCTTGCACGTGCCCAGCAGCTCCCACTACTGTGGAGGGCCCCCAACCCACAGGAAGCTGCCCAATAGTAGGAAACCAGCAGCAGCAGCTTAAGTAAGTGCTCCTGCGAGCAAGTGCAAACAGAAAGGGGAGGTGGATAATGCCATTATAATCTAACTACTGTTTTCCGCAAGCAATGTTGCTAGGCGGTTGCCACCTCTTCCTGAATGTCATACTTATTTCAACTCATTTTGGTCGTCATTTCATTTAATTACGCCTGGGGTCACTACTGTCAAGTTCAATCAGGTGCTCCCTCAGTCTCATTTCTATCTTGAAGTTGCAGCAATGCAGCTTACACGTCACGCAAATCTCACCTGGGGGCGGAACAGAAGGGGTAAGAGGCCGTACAGCGCAGCTGAGGATAGCACCAAAAAGTCCCTAGCTGCAGAGCGGTGCCCTTGAACAGCAGGAATGGTCAAGGCTATGAGAGCCTGCAAGGTAGAAAGGAATATTCCAAGGGGAAGGAGTCATGGCATGTCACAAAAGGCCTGTCAAGGACTGCGATGAAGTACATGGAATGTCCAGCGTTTCAGCAGTGTATTTAATATTGTTCCAGTTCACAGGCAAACATATGCCCTTACAGCTGTAAACCTTGTAAGGTTTGTGGTTTAATCCTGAGAAGCCACAAGCTCACACATGGTTGAAAACCCTGGTAAGTCGTGAGACCAGTGTCCACATGGAGAGCCCCTGACCTGACACTCTCATGTGCGTACATACACAACATTCATAGAATGACAGAAGCACACATGCAGAAGGACAGGAGCGACAGGAGCATGCTCATGAGAGGTGACTGCTAAAATAACTGAATGCAATGCACATTCTTCTATAAATTTTGGCTCACAAACTGTAAAACTTGCAGGAACAACAACAGATTTCCCCCTCTCATCTTTCTTACCCAAGTCTGCACTCACAACGCTGCACCCACAACCCTTACCTTCTGCTGCAAGTGTCACTGGGGAAGATTCCTGTACCATGTCAACACAGCCTTGCGTTGCGAAATGATTCCTAGCATTGGAATGACTTCCTGTAATGCTGAAACACTCATTCCACCATTACACATATAATTCGAGCACACTTCTGCCAAACACGCTACTGGACCTACAAAACGTGATACTGCTCTTTGCCACTGTTAGACACCATACACAAACACACACACATCACCAAAATCTCACAACACACACACATACACACACAACGCACCGGCAGGATCGCTTTCTCGTGCACATGGTAGCCCAGCCAGAACCCACACAGGCAGGAGTAGGCGACCATGGCAGCAAAGCGCTGCGGCTGAGGGCGTGCCCACAGTGACGCAGCAGCAGGCAGAAGGGCTAGCAGCACCAGTGCAGCAGCCACCCAAGGGGCAATCATGGGTAGAACATGCAGCTGCGCGATGCCAACTGTGCCGCCTACAGGGGGGGTTGTGAGTGAGGAGGAGCAGAAGAGGGGATTGGAGGAGGGGGTCGAGAAGGGAACAGCAAAAGCAGCGGCAGTTCAGGAGGTGCAGAGGCAGAAGCTGAGCAATGCCGACTGTGCCACCTTAACGGTCATGAAAGAAGGGGAGTGGCTTGGTGGTGGGACATTGAGGAAAGTACAAAGAAAAAAGTGGCAGGCACTTCAGGGGCAATTAGGCAGTCGCTGAGCAAAACCGCCTGTGCCATCTTGAGGGTCGTGAGCAAGGAGAAGCAGAGGGAGCATAGAGGAAGAGAGTTGAGAGGGCATTTCAAGGCACAGGTAGAGGAGTGGGTAAGCTGCATCACAAAACAAGCAGGTGTGGCAAACCTAAAATGCAGATTGTTTCACACAAGATGAGAAAACATGAGGCAAAAGTGACGTGGCAGCGATCTAAGGAACACACCGCTTGGATGGTCGTGAACAAGGAAAGAATAGCACAAACGGTGCATTTCACTTCAACTTCATAAAACCAAAGAACACAATACTTGGCAGCCTTTTTGCGCTGACAAAAGTGCAGAAATGGAAGCATGGAAAGCGTTTAAGTAGTTTGGCCAGAACCAGATCTAAACGGTGTAAATACGGTAATTTTTGCCGGGATTTCATCAAATATACGGTCATATACGGCGTATATATACGGTTCTGGCTAACCCTACAATTAAGTCTATCTAGAGCACGGATTCCCTGTACTTCAGACGACTTTAAATTCAGAAGTAGACCTTACACTCTCAGTGCCCAAGTGATTTTCTCCCTCACAGTTTGACAGTTGCCAGTCCACACGCACAAGAAGAAGAACTACGCAGGCAACGAAAAGCACACTAAATAAGAAAAAGGGCTGCTTTGGTGTCAAACACCGGAAAAATATTAACAAAGAGATGTAATTAAGTCAATGGAGATCAGGCAAGTTGCAGGCTTGACCTGGAATTGGCTTCTGATGAGGTTAATTAGCACACACACATACCACATACGCAAACACACTACACTACACGATAAGACCCATCGTGGTCTTTTATTTTGGTACTCACTAGCAGAGTTAACTAACGGCAAGCCATCAGCCTCACTGTCCAGCTGCCTCGCCCATCCAGGGGGGACTACAGCTGCTAGGATCTTGTCAGCTCCGGAATACAAGGCCCACAGGTTGGCAGCCCAATAGGCGTGCGTGAGGCCTCGGCCAAAAGGGAACAAGCGAGCAGTCAGCTGCATGTGCGTTTGTGTGTTTCGTGTGTGTATGTATGTGCGTGTGTTTGTTTGTTTGTTTGTGCATGTGTGCGAGTGTGTAAACGCGTGTTTGATTGTGTGCCGCAAACACCCGTTTGGTAAATGGGCAATGTAGTTGCGAATCATGCAAGATAGCCTTACCACGGCCTTGCAATTACCCAGTCTCATCAAAGTTTCCCCTTACTCGCTCGTCCTTGGCTTGTATGCACAACGCACAGTCCTACTTTGTTCTGTTGCAACATGACTCCCTTCAAATGTTTGTACCTTGCCCTAAGGGGATCGGCAAGAAAGCGGTACATGCATGTCCCTCACGCTCATAAGAATTACAAGGTGCACTATGTGATTTGTTACCACAGCGCAGGGCATGTTCTAAAAGCATGCAAAGTTTTGAAATTTTTTGAAAGTTGATTCTTGTTGTTGTTGATGATCTTGGAGGGGAAAAAGTGGAGCTCCTTACCGGGTGACAAGCTAGTGTGCATGTTGCATGTTACATGTTACGTGTATGCACAAATTTGGTGCGTTGGCAGTGGCACCTTTGAACTCCTCTAAGTTGTCCATATGTCCCTGTCACCATGGCATTACACTCTGCCTTTTCACACACGCCTGAGCGGCCCATGCGTACGAAAGGCCCCAGTACACACCCCAAGGCAATATTTATTCCTGCCCGTCACCATGGCAATACACTCTGCCTTTTCACTCACACCTGAGCGGCCTGGCCCATGCGTACAAAAGGCCCCAGAACACACCCCAAAATGAAGAGCACAGTGCCTCCCATGGCTGCAAAACGCGCGCCCCCAGCCAGCCAGCCGCGTCTTCCTGAGAACCCACAAACGTGTGTATGTTTACGTGTGTATGTGTATGTGTGTGTATGGGTGCGCGTGTTTCAGTTATAAAGTGCATGCACGAGCAAATAAGGCACAGTACGCTCTCCAAGGGCACGCACTTGCAGAGACCTACCAGTTGTGCTTTCTCTAGCTCCTCTGCTGCTGCCCACACCGTGCACGCCAGCACACCAATGCCTCAAGATGTGCACAAAAAACACAGGGCCACAGAACAGGAAGAGGTGCTTCATGCACAGCAGGGTAGAAAACAGAGTGCCTGCCAGCCAATCGTGACCACGGTGCATGAAGTGGATGGACCAGAGCAGCAGGCCTGTGGGAGGGGTGTTTGTGTGTACTTGTGTGTGTGAGTGTGTGTTTGAGTATGTATCTGTGTATGTGTGTGTTTATTTGAGTCTGTGTGCGTGTGTACGTATATGTATGAATGTGTGTGTGTGCGCAGTCTATGATGGGCCTGCAGCCTGCAGGCGTAATCAATCTAGAATTTGTCGTCAAAAACCCACCCAGCACATGCAACCAAACAATCAAGTACAAGGCAGGCACGGCCAACACACTGGTGCGCACACATCGGTAAGTACATGGTGTGAGCTTGTGTGAGACGCAAGGCAACGGATAATGTGCAACACTTCTTAAACCTGAGCAGTCCGGCCCGTGTGAGCTTCATGCGCATTAAACGTAACATCAGGCAAAGACGAGGCACGCAGGCAGCTATGTATCAGAACATTGCAAATGGCTATTTATAGGTCTGACTTCAGTTTAAGTTTGAGTTTCAGTTCACACGCACAACGCACAACCAAGTGTATAGCAGCAGGACAAAAAAAGGACGCAGGGTTTGCACCTATGAGGAGGCCGTTGTACTGGAAATGGACGTGATCAACCAACAGCAGTCCGGCGTTGCACACAATGAGGCCAAACAGGACCACACCGTGGAGGGTACTGTGGCTGTTGCTGGCAGACCTGCGTGTTAAGAGCAAGGTCAAGCAAAGCAGAGCTAAGGGGAGGAGGGAGGGGCAGAGCGGGCTTCGAGTGCGTATAACGTTCTGAAAGGTCGTAGTTTGTGGCTTATGCTGGGTGGATAGGATGAAATTCAGATTTACTCTCAAAGTACTGCTTGTGCGCCTTATTTGTTCACTCCCTTCGGACCTCCTCATCAACGAGCAATGAGGCTTGTATGAAAGTGCCAACCATACAAAAATGGCTGTCCACTAATGTACCCACGCTCAGCTGGATCAGTAGTTAGAAGACGTGGTGTGCTGGTCCATCACTTGCTCACCTAGCAAGCGCGTAAGCAGCACTGAATAGGACCAAAATGTCAGTGACAATGACGCTGAGGCGCTGAAACAACACAGTCTGTGGGCTCGCGTAATCCAGGTTCTGCACAACCTGAGTTGGTGTACAAGCATCAGACTAGGTTTAGGCAAGCACGTAGAGATAGTCTGCTCCTTCTAGAACAGTGCGCTTCAGTCGCTTGTCATGTAAACGGTGTACGTGCGCATGCGTGTGTTTGTGTGTGTGCTTGTGTGTGTACTGCATGCTAGCGCTTTGTGAATCCTCACACAATTACAGTCAGCCGGTCAGTATAATAGCAAACAAGCCTAGCAGTGTGTCCTCACCAGCATGTCTGCGTCGAAGTGCTTCGCCACATGGGACAGGGCCCACTCAAAGCATGCAAACAAGGGCGGGTAGTCAAGGGTCCATGGGGAGGTGGCCTCAGTGTACCTGTCATTTCATGAAAGCATTGAACTCATCTGTGTTCTGTTCACGTGCTTGTGTGGGGATAAAGAATCAGTGTCCCTGCCATTTGTTGAGGAAAGAAAGTGTCTGCACTGTCATGCAAGTATGCCTGCACTGCTCACGTGCTCGCGTGTGTGGGAGCAGTTGACTACAGTTGGGCAAGGGAACAAACGCAATGTAAGCTGGTTGGGGGTGGTGGGCAACACACCATTGTGACAGGGGAAGGGAATGAGTGATGGCCAGCCAGTTGCGGTGCACCTCAAAATCGGTGGACCTGTAGGCTGGGACGAGGAGGAGCCTGCGCGTGAGCAAAAAGTCCGGGTGTTCAGGTCACTAGGCTCCCCTTGACGAGCTGCAGGAGACTTAGTAGACTCTACAATTACCTCAGTGCCACAGCAATGCAGGACACAGCGAGGCAGCACTTCCACAGCACGCTTGCCATGGTCACATGAGTTGTTCCTACAAAGTACCAAAGAGTTGCTTAGACTAATTACTAGTATAAATAAATAACTAGAAAAGGCAGACCCATTGCATTTTATCATGTCTTAAAAGAGGAGTAATGCTCAGCAGATGGTCTGGTGCAAGTCGCAAGCTTCTGAGCAAAGGATGGAGCAGACGGGGATGTTGTGAGCACTTTTTCAAACGCAGCAGAGAAGGGCCGTTTATTCATAGGTGTACAGGCTCGGCTGATGTGCACGACCGTGCGCGGCTAGTGATTAACAAGATCGAGCAGGTCCGCACGAAAGCCACGTATCTGTCACGCGTGTGTGTGTTTATGTGTGTCTGTGCGCGTATGTGTATGTGTGTGAGTATGAGTGGTGTGTGTGCGTGTGTATGTGTACAGGTATGTGCATGTGGGTGTGTGTCTGTGTGTATGTGTGTCACAATCAATGCTCTTGAACATGAGTTCAATTAAATCACTTTCATCTTCAACTTTCCAGGTCGTCAGAGAGCGTGAGAGCAGTCACCGGCGCAAGCGGATCGCAGGGTATAGGTGATGAGCTCGTGTGTGACGAGTGCTATTCTGTCTCGCAAGTCGAAAGCTAAGTAAGTATTATGTTTTCCTAGGACAGTGTGCAAGCACATCAGGTCTATCTTGCTGTTGTACGCAGGCATGAACTGGAGCAAATCATTAAGGAAATGCCTGCTGATGAAGCGGAGGCCTTGGAAGGTCAGCTCAGGTAAACGTTCATATTTTGGTTCTCATCTCTCCAGAGAAACTGCATGATAAACCTGTGTATTTCTGTTGCATGCTGCCCTGTTGCATGCTGCCCTGTTGCATGCTGCCCAGGGCTGAGCGTATGGGGCGTTCCCAAAGGAGCAAGGAGAAAATGAAAAAGGCCATGTCCGAAGGTGTGTGTGTGTGTGTGTGTGCTTGCCTGCCTTGCTGCCAGTCACAAAGGTTGCAGACATACATTTATAAATGTGTAAAGCTCCTAATTGGCTGCCTTTGTTACCGGTCTCACGCAGGCCCCAACATTGTAGTCGATTGCAGCTTTGCGCCTACCCACTGCAAGCCAGGTCTAGAGAGCCGCTCCTTAACAAAGCAGGTCAGAAATTTTTATTACTGCTTTGTGCTATGTTGTTATGCGTGCCCTTTTGCGTGCTATGCACGCTCAATTTTTTACCTGTTCTTGCTACCTATATTTGATCTATGTTCGTAGACACGCGTGCTCCTTCGTCCCTTCCCTGCTCCTTCATCCCCTTCTTTACTCAATGTACTCTAATTCCCTCCAACATTTCCCTTTTGCCCAGGTGGAGGCTGCCATGGCATTCAACCGCCGGCTTGACAAGTGCGTCTCAGTATTTGCTGTATGCTGCTTTATGTTGTGTTCAAAACAAACCCTTACCTGTCGTGACTTGTGGCTGCATCAAAACAATCGCTCAAATTATTTTTTGTCGATTTCACACAGACCCCTGGCGCTGCACTGCACAAGCTGGGCAGGTGGGATTGCAGAGACTTGGAAAACTGCTAGTAGTGAGAGCAAAATATGTCCTTTCTCATTTTTGGCTGTTTATAATAATCTTGCTTGTTTACTTATCTTTCAGGCGAATGTGCAAGTTTTGGGACACACATAGGTGAGCTGAGCAGCATTGGAGGGGAGTTGACGTCGCTGTCTCTCTGGCTGAAAGGCTGTTGGTTGGCTGCTGCAGGATGTAGGAGCTGTGACGCAGACAGAAAGAGAAGTTGCTCCTCACCTGGTAACAGCTGTCTCTGATAGGTTAAAACAGAAAATGAGGGCTGCGACGCAGAGAGGAAGAAAACGCAATTGCATTAAGAGATTCTTAGCTTTTACAACCCGGAGAGTAAAGGTGTGGTTTAAAAAGCGTAAGCCCTCCTGTTGCAGATCAGCCCAGGCAAACCCACCATCGCTTATACTGAGAACTCTTTGCTCATTATGCTTCAACGAGGTCCATCACGCGGAATAGAAGGAGCATGAAACACGTGTCACAATTTTATTGTTGTCAGGCTGCACAAAACCGACCTTTGGTGCGCTGTAGCAACTGATTTTGCGAAAAAAAATAATACCGTCAGAAGGAGTAACCACGTCTTTTGTGTAGTTTCTTTATGTTCCTACCACTGGAAAGGGAAAACACAGGTGATGTGGTAACACATCTGACATGATACTAGATACAACGATTATACAATCCAAATGGCAAGCATTGAACAAGGACTTAATGTTACCCGCGTCAAAGTTGAAAGGGTGATCCATTAGATGAGACGTGTGCAGAAGCAGTCACGCCCACTACTCCTCAGTTATCAATGCATTGGATTGTAAATGTTGTTTGCAACTGTGCCTGTTCCCTCTCTTCCCCGCGTAGGAGCTCAAAACTGGCCAGTGATTCTGCACACCGAAACGTTACTTGAAGTTTTTGACCCTACACAAATCATCATGCTCTCACCGGGTGAGTTTACACTGTCAGCTGTCGTGGCCTGGCTTTTAATGGCTTCAGTTGATTAGTTTGCCTCCTTCGCTGATCCTCATTCCACACTACTGCTCAAACTTGATCTAATGTTCCAATTCTGCGTTGCACACCCCCGCGGTAGATGCCCCTGAGCCAATGATGGAGTTTGATCCCACAAAGACTTACGTGATTGGTGGCATAGTGGATAGGACTGTCAGAAAGGGCGTCACCTCCACATACGCGGTACGTCGCTATGCCATAACTGCATATCTGTTTATGTGGTTGCAAACTGCTATTGACTGAAACGACGTGATGACTTCTGTTAGAAATGTACAGTGCTTCATACCCCACGATACCATAATACAGTATGCAAAGGAGTCCAGGCTACTTGTGTAAATGCTAAAAGCCAAAAATTACAAGCTGTACGAGCAAAAAGTGTTTCTTCCCTGGAGCAGATCTTATTGATGCTTCCTGAAAATTGCAACTCCTTGATTTTCGTGGCTCGCGCCTGAAAGCAAACACCTGGGTTAGGTATTGCGAGATTGCGAGTGACGTTTAATCCCTTAAAGAGCGAATCTACAGGAACACAGATCTCGTATCTTTCCGTTTGTATGCAGGAGGAGCATGGCATTCAGGCCCGGCGCCTGCCAATAGCAGAACATATGGCGTTCCTTGGAATGGATCCCAGTTGCGGTAGCAGCCCTGTTCTGAATGTCAGTGACGTGGCAATTGCCCTGTGCACACTTTGGCAAGAAGGTAGCTGGGAGGCGGCGCTCCAGCTTTCTGTGTCGCAGCGCAAAAGGAAACCACAGATAGTGCGCCCCAAGAGGTATAGAGCAAGTAACAGGGATGCGCAGCAGGATATAGACGGTGGCTTTCCAAAGGAAATAGCGGAGGGGCCAGTTGACTCATCCTAGCCGGGCGTTTTGTTTTCCTCATCATGGCAAAGATGGGGATTTAGAGGATTGGCTTTATCTACGCCACATTTTCGTGTTGTGAGTGGGCCATCAATCACGCCCTTTGCCGTGTATGTTTGAGTTGAATGGGAATTTGACTCCGATCCAGCAAACCATTCATCCCGAATAATGAAGGAATTTTAATACGTGCTTCGTCATTACGCGATGTGGCAATCTAGGAATGAGTGCCAATCTTCCTGCGATAGAAGCTTGATGCAGCATTTACTATCAAACGTGAATGTTGAATACTTTATGAGGTACCTCGATGATGTGTGAACTTGGCAATCATGCAACAAAAGAAAGTAGTCCTTGTAGTCCTGAAAAAGGTTGTGTGCCAGAAGCCTAGCCAATGCTAGCAGTGTTCCCTAAAACTACACCACAAAAATCAGCAGGGAATGCAAGCGCTCCACAGGGGAAATCTCGCTTTCTGCAACCTCCACAACGATCATGCCGCAGCCTGGTATGACACATCCTCTATGCGCCTCCGCAATGTGCACAGCACAATGTGTTGGAGCAGCAGTCCACAGCACACAGAACACAATCCAGAAGCAAGCGAAACAGAGGAGCGCGCCAAGCAGCGCCAGCAGCAGCAGCTACGAGCGAGCAGGCAGACCTTCCTGGCAAGCCAGGCAGATCCACAAACACAGCAACCAGGTGTGTGTGTGCGTGCGTGCGTGCGTGCGTGCATGCGTGTCTGTGTGTGTGTGTGTGTGTGTGTGTGTGTGTGCGCGCGTGTGTGTATGTGCGTGTGTGCGTATGTGTGTGTTCGTGTGTGTAGGTATGTGTTATTGCGTGTGTGTGTGAATGTGTGTATGTATTGCTAAGCATTACAACTGCAACATTGCTTGCCGTATCTGCATGCGTGCGTGCTTGCACTGCGTGCTTGCGTAGACAACCTCGTTCATCTAAATTAATGAGTCACCCCCCTCTGCTGTGCCAGGCCGCACAACCTCAGCCCTGAAGCAGCAGCGTCTCCGCCGTTTACACGACATGCAGGTGTGAATGGGGGGGCATAGCAGACTGCATAGTAGAGAGCACTGTTATGCACGTTGGAAAACAACAACAAAGACAAAACTACGCCAAAGAGTTGACTAAGAAATGAATAATGATGCTTATGCAGTCCCTCACCACCCAGCTGCGCCGCTGCACCAGCTGGCAACAGCTGCAGGAACTGTTCCTGCAGCAACGCTCCTGCATGAACCACATCCACCTGTCCGCCCTCATGGTGCGCCTGGCCCAGCTGGTGGGCAAGAACAACAGTCACAGCAGCAGCAGCAGCAGCAGGACGATTCACAGTGGGCTAGGTAGCACCGCCATGCTGCAGGGGGGCTCCCACCATCCGCTATCCAAAGGAGGAAAAGGAGGAGATGCTGGTGTAAACAAGCTGGAGCTGCGACCCTTCCTAGCGCAGCTGGTGCCGCATGTGGGCATGCAGCTGCTCACTTTTGGGCCTCGTCAGCTGTCCAACACCATGTGGGCACTGGGAAGGTGAGGGATTGGATCAAAAAGTGACTCAAAAACCCTTTGGGTGACTCTCACACACCAGGACATTGCCAGGACATACGTGTGGCTGCACAAGACAATCACACTGCAACCAATGAGCACGTTCCATCAGCAGCATGTGCAGCCTACGTAGGCTTTCCTTATCCACTGTCTCCTTGCGCCATCCAAGCTTTGGAGAAGCGAATGCTTATCTACTACTTAACGGCAACCAAACATATGTGCAGAAGCACACGAGCATGCATGCACCCGCATGCAAACATAAATAGACGAGTGCGCGCACGTCCCCATACTCATTTGTTGGCTCTTCACACATCCTCATGCCATACACAGGTTAAAGTACACACCTGGGCCGGCATGGATCACTGAGTGGTGCGGCTGCACTGCACGCAAGCTGGATGCATACTCGCCTCAGGTAAAGTGTGGAGAGGTGCAAGGCTGGAGATATATGTGCAAATGTGTGATAACCCACCATATGATTGTATTGTAGGAGGCTCCCTCGCTGCGCGGTGTTGCAAGGGCTTGCTGGCTGTTTGGTCTTGAATCGATCCGTGTTTGTTGTTGATTACCAGGCAACAAGCTGCAAGCTGCCTTGGTGCAGCCATACAACATTTCTTTTCTGCAGTCAACCCTGTTCCTCTGCACCGCTACAGTCTTTCTTTTCCTAAGCTTTCATGGCAGGGACTGCTATGGAGATTCTTCTTTCCTTGTGATAAAGCCTTATCTTCCCAGCCAACCTACCCACTTCTGCTGCTTCTTCTTACTCTCGTACTTTTAAACACACACACACACACACACACACACACACACGCACACACACGCACACAAACAAACACACACATGCACACAAACATACACAAACAAGTATTTACTTGGGTCCTCACTGCTTCAGGACCTGGCCATGTCTGCATGGGGTCTCGCAGCATCAGGCTCTGTCCGACCCCAATTTCCTACAGGTACGGTCATATAAGCGATATTCACAATATTAAGAACGCAAAAAGTGCAAGGTGTGAGATATGTGCACGAGTTGGGAGTCAATTTTAGGGCTTGGGCGTTTACAAGGGGGCTGCTCTTTAACACAGGGGGGCATCTAACAGGGAGAGCAAGACCATCAGATTTCTTACATGAATCTGTTCATCTACTTGTACACACAAATTTGAACAAATTTGGGCAAATTGAGCACAATGCTTTCTCAAACCGTGCCCCAAAAAATTTACCAAATATGAAAAAATTGACAAGATCATCCAGTACCACAAAGTGTATTCCCACCAGCACAAGCAGTGGCAATGAAAGCTGCTGGCTTAGGGGGGATTCACAATTCACAATACGCATGGTTGACCCCTGACTGACTTCCCACCCTCTTGTGTTTCCAAAACCCCGGCCTTACCTGTAGGTGCCCCCTTGCTCATGGTGCAGATCGCACGTGCGTGTGCACAGCCAGAGATTCTGGCAGGCTGCAAGGTGCAGGTGAGTCCCGCAGGATCCTGACTTGCCTGCTAAGCTGTTGGTTTGACTCGTGCAATGTGTTGATTGGATGGGTCAGAACCATAAATCATGATATCATTCTTTTTTCGACGCCGTTACTTTCGAACCGTAAATACTGTTGATGCCGTCAATACTGTGAATATTTGTGTTGAATAGTATACCAAGGGTTGGCCAGAGCCGTATATATCCGGTGTATGTACGGTATTTTTGGTAGGGATTTCATCAAATACAAGGTCACATACGGTGTTTATATACAGTTCTAGCCAACTTTACCTACTAGTCTTGAACCCTACTTGTTGTGGCTGTTAGTGAGGTGCTCTCAATTACCTTGTACCTAGTTAGCTCGTGTTTGTATTTAAATATACTAGTTTCATTTGAGCTTGCACGGTTTGGCTCAAGACACGTTGCAATAAGAACGATCAGGACGGTCTATTTCCCTCCAGTAAAAGCGTGACCCTTTCCACATTGAGTGTGCAGTCCTACCTCTGGCTACAAATCATTTGCAATGTGCGCACCACTCCTCTGCCAGTTCCTTCACCAATTTCCACGCGTCTACTTCCCATGACATACTGACACACCTTCAGGATATGTCCAACATCATTTGGGCTTTGGCCTGTGTGGAGGCAGCCCCTGAAGCAGGGGTCCTGCATGCTCTGGTGCAGCACACCAACCAGCTACTGCTGCAGGTCGGTGATGTGAGACGAGGAAATGAGGGGGCGGCAGTGGAAATGACTGAAAGCCACTGATGTCTAGTAACTTGACGGCCTGAAAATATAGACATCGGTGGCTTTTAATGAATTTCAAGCCTTCTCCCGAGTCAATCTGGCACGCATGTGTGTGCCTGAGTCAATCTGGTATTTACAGGGCATCTGTTGTGGATTCCATGCCTTTTGATTTTTGATGCTCTGTGGGTCACAGGAAAAGGACACACACCGTAGCTCCCTGCACTCGGTCCCGTAAGCCTTACGCGCTTTGGGCAACATACTATCATCTTCCTGCTGCATGAGTGTTCAGCAACATGAGGGACATGCTCTGCTCTCTGCCTGCTGCTCGTCCTCGCCCACCCTCATTGTACCCGTATCTTACCCTCATCCTTAAGTTGAACATACTCATTGTCACCACCACCCTTTTCTCCGTTCTTGCACACGTGTGTCCCTGTCCAGTACACTCGTTCCATTCTCCCTCTGCTAAATACACTTGTCCTTATCTTCCAGGGGTCCCAGCTTCAAAAACAAGCCCTGATCAGCATACTCGCGGGCTCTGCCATACCCGCCGCTCCTGATACTGTCACCGACAACAGTGGCAGCAGCAGCAGCAACAGGAGCAACAGGAGCAACAGCATGGCTGCTAACATAAGCGGCACCCTTGTCCAAAGTGAAACACCCCGCAATGAGCCCTCCTTCACCAGCAGCAGCAATAGCAGCAGCAGCAGTAGCCAGCACACCCATCCTGTCAGGCTTACCTTCCACTCACCCCCACCCCCACCCATAGCTGACGACCCTCATCAACCAACAGACAGCAACGATAACAGATCCCTCTCATTGTCAGCGGACGCCAGCACTGACGACGTTGCATCGGCAGAAAGCTCCTCCCACGCGACATCGCCTGGCTGCGGTGTTGACCAAGCGCCAAACCTCGTCAGTCCATGTAACCCAGACAGCCTTCCGTCTCCCTCATTCCCCCCCTCTTCAAATTCTACCCCATGCTCCCAACCTGTGCACGCAGCAAAAAACATTGCACGCGCGCGTAGGCGTGCCCAGGCGCGAGCTCGTGCACGTGCGCGCACGCGTGCGCGTGCGGCTGGCGCTCAACTGCCATCCGACCTCCCCCCACCAGATGCCAGCCTTCTCCTCACACTGAACCCATTCCCCAGCAGCCCTTTTCCCTCCAGTAGTAATCCTGCATCATCACCTGCCATGTCATCACAGAAGCAGACCTCCACCAACACCCTTTTCGACACCGCTCTCCAGCGCCCCTTCCCATCACTTGCACAAACCAGCTCCACCCCTTCTGACTTTCCAGCCCCACAGCCCCCATTGCAAGGATCACGGACCAGCTCCACGCACCCTGGCACCACCACTGCCACTCCACCCACGCACCCCAGCTCTGTACTCCAAGGCAACAGCACTTGGCCGACGAGTGTCTTAGCACAGACAAGCAAAAAGGACGTCGTTGCCATCCGGCCTAACCCTCCCAGCACGAGCAGCAGCAGCAGCAGCAGCAGCAGCCCCCTGCACCCTTCTGCCCTAAGCAGCATTGGTCCTGCCAGAGAAAAGCCGACAAGCAATGCATTCACAAACAGTGTGTCCTCTCAGCCGCCCCAGCCAAAGCTCTCTACCTCTGAAAGCAGCGAACACCTCAAGCAGCCTCTGCCAAGCGCCTTTTCCACCAGTGCTGGCAATAGCCCTAGACCATCATCAAAGCATCCACCATCGCCTTCTGACCCTCCTTTTTCAAACGACGAGGCTCTCAAGCAGCCTCTGCCAAGCACTTTTTCCTCCACTGCTGGCAATAGCCCTAGACCATCCTTGAGCCAGCCACCCCTGCCCGGTCCTTCTTCCTCCTCAAGTAGCACAGCTGAGCAGCTTTCATCAAGCACCTCCACCCCAGATGACCGCAGTACCAATATTCCCACTGCTCCTCAACGCACCCAGCACTCCCTGTCAAACAGCCCTGCTGCTCGTGGGCTGCCAAAGCCCCAGGAGCTGAGCAACCTGGCCTGGGGCTTAGCTAAGCTGCACTACCACCCAGGTGTGTCTGCATTTGCAAGTGCGTTTTGGAATGGACTCATCTGGTAATCGTTCCAGAACTGAGCAACTTGGCCCGGGGTCTAGCTAAGCTGCACTACCACCCAGGTGTGTCTGCGTTTGCAAGTGCGTTTTGGGATGCTCTTATCTGGTACCCAAATTCTCTGCGCAGCATGTTGCTGACGGGGTAGTTGTCGGAATGGCCGATGCTCAGGAGTTCATTATCCAAGCACATCTCTTCTCATTGGCCTGCAAGTAAGTGCTTTTTGCCACTGCTCACGTGGTACGACAGGAAAGAAGCATAAAAGAAGGAAGCCGTTGACAGTCAAACCACTGCCCCCAGCAGCTCACGTGCTTTCTATCCCTCCCGCTCACTTGCTTCACCCAAATCCTTTATTCAATTGAACAGCATGCTGCTGACGACCATCCACTACGCCCTCCCCACAACAGCTTGCGTGCTGTCTATCCCTTGTGTTTGCATGCTTCACCCTAAACTCCATCACAGAATTCGATGTCCACTGTCATCCGTTTCATCTACTTGACACATGCAGGCGAGCGCTTCCTGTCCCTCCTATTCACGTGCTTCACCCAAAGCTCACGCATCGCGCACAGCACCACTGAGTTGAGCAGCAGCAGCAGCAGCAGCAGCAGCAGCAGCAGCAGCAGCAGCAGCAGTGGAAATGTATCAGACAATGAGCAGCAGCTTGCACAAACAAGCAGGAGCACAGCCAGCAGCGGCAGCAGCAGCAGCAGCAGCAGTAGCAAGGGAAGCCAGCAGCAGCAGCAGCAGCAGCAGCAGCAGCAGCAGCATAGAGATCCCCCCCAGCATTATGCCAACATGCTGTGGAGCATGGCCAAGCTGCGGCACTGCCCCCCCTCTGGCGAGATGGCAGCATGCTTGCAGGTGCATTGTAATGTGTTGTATTTTGCTGTGTATGGGAACGTGTGCTTGTGTGTGTGTGTGCATGTGTAGTGTGTGTATGCCTTCGCATGCGTGTTATGTGCTGTATTCGTTGGTCAATTTATTGCACACATGAGTGCATGCGTGCATGTCTGTGTGCAAGGAAAATAGTGTGTGTGTACGTGCATGCCTGTGTTCTTGCATAACGCCCCATGCCAGGCACACACCTGATACCTATTGATCTTACTGTTAGGACATAGTTGCAGAAAAGTATGAGCTGGATGCCTGCTCCTACCTGTTGTCAGTTATCCCTATTAACGCATAAAAACGGCAAGCATTGCTTAGCTATCACAAAGTTAACGTATACGAATAGTGGTGCCTGCAATAGCTTTACTGAGTTCTCTGCGCTTGCTAGCAGATGTGAGAACATGAGGCATGCAAGCAGTGTTTGACCGCTATGCACACGTGTACACACACACACAGGGACTGCTAGCACCCAAGACTCTTGACTTAAGCCACAGCTCCCCGCCTGTCGACCCTTACCAGCCACACTTAAGTGGTGGAGGGGTAAGAGGAACCACCACAGTTACCCCTACAAGCAGCCCGCCCCCTCCTCAGCTTATGCAACAGGCTCACGGCAACAGCACTGAACACCTTCATCGCAGCAACAGCACTGCAAACAGCAGTAGCAGCAGCCTCAGCAGCAGCCTCAGCAGTAGCAGCAGTGACCTAATCGGCAGCAGGGACCCTCCAGAAGGCCTAGGGTCTGGACAGGCAAGCAGTGGCGCCCACAGCAGCATGAGCAGCACAGCAGGGGTGTCTCGTTCGTACCGTACAAGCGCTGCTGACAGCCCGCAGCTTTCGCAGCACCCCCACCTCAAAGGCGTGGATGTGGCACACGTGCTGTGGGCGCTGGGCGTTCTCAAGTGAGTGGTGTGATCTGAGCAGTGTGCTAGAAAGGGTGCGTGTGCTCTTGGCCATGCGTATGTGAAATTAGTGTGCACGAAAAGAGAACAGCTGTATGAGGGTAAAAGCTGCATGTGGCGCACGTGCTGTGTTTGTCCAATGTCTAAAAAGTATGCGGAACTTGGTAAGTTGTGTGCACATTGGTAGAGCCTGTCATTGTTCTCATGGTCATGGACTGCCCCAGCTTTTCTACCTTAGAGACGTGGAAGTGAGACACATACTACGAGGATATGTTTTGGTCTATGATGCTACTACACACACTCACAAACACACACGCAGACACATACACCATTACGTACACATACACTATGAAATTTGAACATGGTTTATGGTGCTATTACGCACTCACCATTTCAAACACACATGCACATACACACATACGCACACACATAATCACACACACAAATGCACACACTGCTCCCACAGGTACAAGCCCTCCACGTCGCTCTTGCGCCTCTTGCTGCTCCACACCCACGTGGCCCTGCACAGCACAGCCCTTGAGTGGGGCATTGTGGACGAGAATGGTCGAAACAGTGCTACTGCAGCCGCAGCAAGCGCTGCTGCCGCTGCCGCTGCTGTAGCAGGGATTCACAGGCGGGGCTTTAGCTAGACCACCTGCTGCTTGCATGAAAAGTCGCTACTCGGTGATGCCTCTATTTGCTGCATTCAGTGTTGTGCACATACGGCGTCAATCAGAAATGGCACCGTAAATTACGGTGCTTAAATGACGTCTACGTCACATAACTGTAATTAACGGTGAAATTCATACTAACAGTGGGAAATCGTAAGTAACGGTGCGGCGTCAGGGACTCAGTGGCTCAGAGTGCCAACTCAAGCTCCGATTTCCCCACGAACAACATTTGCGATTTGCGATTTGCGATATAAATATAAAATGTCCTCTGGTAATCAGGCCAAGAGGGCTCGTGTGGCCCTGAGTCAGTCGAGCCTGGCCCGGCCTGGCCAGCTGCTGACGGTTTCCCACCGTAAATAACTAATTCTTGACGGTTTCCCACCGTAAATAACTGATTCCTGACGGTTTCCCACCGTAAATAACTGTAAAGCCGACCGTCACACGTCAAAAATTAAAATCACACCGTATATTACGCCTGAGGATTAGTTTCTGACGGTCAAAACCGTAAATTACGCCTGACCGTCAAGTGACGGTTGACGGCGTCAACCGTTAAGTGCACAACACTGGCTGCATTGCAGGTGTTTACAACCAAACAAAACTGTGTCGCTGCCGTTGCTGCCGAATACCCGTCTCTACTAAGCTACCAAGCTACCCTGTTCAGAACAACCTGATCCTGAGACACCCAAGCTGCAACCCCTCTGCCTCTTGTTTTTGACACGCTTTTGCCTTTTGTGTGTGTATGTGTGCATGTGTGTGAGTATGTATGTGTTTTTGTGTGTATGTGTGTGTTTGGGTGCGTGCGTTTGTAAATAGCGTCGGACCACAGCGCCTTTCTTTCAATGCTGTAAGGCAGCATAACAGTCACTAGTGAACCGTCCTTTCCTACTACCTTTTAACTTCCTTCTGACCACAGCACTATTCCGCTGAAGTCATGACCGCCACTGCAGATTCATCCAGGACCCTTTCTGTTAGTCCTCATAATTCCTATATAGGAAATAGGAAAGTGCTGCCTGTTGGTACACATTTATGCTGCGGGAATTCAACAATCTACACTGCCTCAGTCGTCTGAAGTCACAAACACTTATTTTGTCCTTTTTGGTTCTAGACATAAGAATTGCTGCTGCTGCCTTTTTTGTAAGGGAGGCATCTGACAACAGCACTGCCTCCGATGCTATCAAAGGCTGCCGTATTGCTAGTGCCTCTCCACCTACCTAGAACTTCCCACCTACCTATTCCTTTTGTAGGGGAGGTGCCTCTGCTGCTCGTGTAAGGGATGCGTCTGACGAAGGCACTGCCTCAGCCGTAGTCATGGCCGCCACTGCAGCTGCAGCAAAACGCAGGCAGCCGCTGCAGGTAAATGTCGGGAAAAGCCGTTTTCAGGGTTGGCAAACATGCTTACGCATGTGTACACATTAGACTCTCTCTCTCTCTCTCTCTCTCTCTCTCTCTCTCTCTCTCTCTTCCTCTCTCTCTTAGAGAAGGCATTAATCATATATCCAGCCACAAATGAGAATTATATAATCTTCTGGCAAACCCTATTTCTATTCCTTTGTAGGCGTGGAGCTTTTTCAGGCAAAGCCTTTTTAGCTTAAAGTTGTATGTACTTTGCAAGCTCACTCTTCTTCTCTTGATTTTGCATCAATTATTCCCCCGCACCCCATGCGCGGCACGTACAATGTCATGCTCACATGTAGGATGTATGCAACTGGATATATACGCACATCCACATGCGTACACACACATGCACACATACACACACGTACACAAATACGCAGGCGGTGCTGTCAAGAATGGCTGAGGTGCGACCAGAGGTGAGTGCTTATGTTGTACTGTACAACAAATTTGCACATTTGTGTGGTGCAAGTAAGTGATCACGATTGCTCAAGCACAGTCATTATTACAGATAGGGTGATCAAGAAAACACATCTTTGACTGCGTTGTGTGCGGCTCCGCATATTTGTGCCACAGTCCAAAAATGCAGCAATTCCCCAGAACGCCTTTCCCCGACACGTTCCTTCTGAGAGCTCATGTATGCTCAGCAATCAATAATTTGGTCACAGCAAGCGCTCATCTATCTCTCTCTCTCTCTCTCTCTCTCTCTCTCTCTCTCTCTCTCTCTCTCATCATTATTACCAGCACGGATTTACAGAGTTGCAACGAGTATTTCTTGACACACACACAAACACACACGCAACGACAATAGGTGAACTGCACGCTTGTTCTCAGCTTGCGCTTTTCGTATGGGATCTGTACAATCTGTGCACACACACTCTACAATACCCTTGTTACACAACACACAACTCCCCAATCTCCCTCCACACACACACACACACACACACACACACACACACACACACACACACACACACAGGCTGGCCTCTCTGCCATTGAGCTTGTGCGCATCACATGGGGTCTGCAGCAGTTGTACGGCAGCAAGCCCGTCCACAGCTCGTTAGCAGATGCCATTGCAGGCGCAGCGCTGGCCCTTGCTCCTAACTATAATGAGCTGGACCCACCCAGTTTGATGTACCTGGCACGAGGGCTTGCCAAATTGGGGCAGACAAAGTGTCCCCCTGCGTGTGGGGCTGCCCTTGCTACTGCAGTGGTAAGTTATGTGGGGCTGGAGTTTACTGTTGCTACGTTCACAGAGCAGCTTTGAGGGCCAGCTTGGAAGAGCAGAAGGACACACTCCCCCTCTGCTTGCCCTGTGAAACTTCACACATTTGCACACACAAACATACACACACATACTCACATGCACACACGAACATATCCACACTCACACAACACAGGCACCACACAACATAAAACAATACACACGTGTAATTGCCACACAGGATGAGCGCATAAGCTCCATCAATGCCCAGGCCCTCGCACATGTGATCTCGTCCCTGGCTTTCCTCCAGTACCATCCTAACACACAGATCTGGGATAACGCGTGCACACGCACAGAGCAGCTGCTGCTGATGTCTCAGGAGAGCTCACCGGGTAAGCAAAGGCTTGCAAAGGCTGCAGCACGTACAGGTGCTCTTATTTTCAGCTCCACATTCATAAGGTACATGCCTTTAACAAGTGTTTCTTTGATGGCTCCGGCGAGTGTGAGCACTTGTTGCAAGTTTTACCTTGATGCACGCTGATTTTTCTTGTCATGCACGCTGATCTTTCAATGCACGCTGATCTTTCCCTTCAAGCACGTTGGTCTTTGTCAGCACAGACTATATCTGTTACTTTTTCATCCCTTCATCCTGCCTGTTCCCTTAGTCATCGTCTCAAATCATTCTCAGGCGGCCAATTGGGCTCACCGCTTATTCCCACACTGGCACACAGCACATGGGCTATTTCACGTTAATTGCTGACCTTATTTTCTCCCAGTGATCCAAACGGGCAGCTTTGGCTTCACTGCTGAGTCTCGAGCCCTAGACTGGCAAACGATACATTATATATATCTTGTGTTAACTGCTTTACACTAATTATCTCTTGATGATCCAAACAGGCAGCTTCGGCTTCACTGCTGAGTCTCGAGCCCTAGCAGCTACTGCTGCTGCAGCACGGGAAGCTGCCGCTGCTGCACAGCCCCTGAAGAGTATGTCTCACCTGCCATTGAAACGCAACCGCGTGCATTTTGCTAGCACCATGGCAGGGGCGCGAGAGCTTGTGCTGCTGCTATGGGGTCTGGCATGGCTAGGAGGGGGCAGAGAGGTGCGCTGTGACGACCATTGTATATGATAAAAAATATTGATATTGGTGCACGGCGCTGCATACAGAAAATGCTCTGAAGTAATGCTCACGCAATAGCCTGAGCCCCACCTTTGTCTTGCGGCCATTCTAGTGAGGCTTGTCCAAACGTCAATTCGCTTGAAATTCCAATGCTGACAATAATCTGCGTAAGGCCTGCTCACAAATTGCGCACTTCTCCCCGATTCGTGGCTGGCACTCCTTGCACAATGTAAGAGCAGTGCGATTTCCAACGCCACCTGACGCCTGTGTCAAACACATATCCCTCTTTAAGAACCTCGAACATGAAGCGCTCACAAAACTTATTACATCATGCAGATTAAAAGTATGCGCTGGTCCACTGCTGCGCTCCGTGCTGCCTGTGATGCCCTCCCCAGCCTCCGCACAGAGGAGCTGCGGCGATTAGTGTGGGCTGTGGTGTGGATGCACCTCAATCCCATCCAGCTGGTGGAAAAACGCTTTGTGCGGGGCTGCTTGGCTCGCATGAAACAGCTGCAGCTAGAGGTGAGATATCGTGCTGCCCTTCATTGTTTCAGTTTCAGTTGCCAAGACCCCAATTAGGCGTACTAGGATGGTCTACCCGTATTTGCTGCAAGGGAAGTACAGGAATGGACGCTGCTTGATAATGTCCTGTAAGGAAGCTTGATGGTGTCCTGTAAGGCTGCTTGATGGTGTCGTGTAAGGAAGCTTGCTACATACTCCAGCCTGTAGGTTGTACTAGGGTCTTGCCTTGCTTTATGAAATCCCTCCAGCTCTTAAATTGTCGACTTATTGCAGTGCAGCTGGTTTGGTTAGTGCCTGTATCTGTGTTTTAGGATTTCAACTTCTTCTTGCTCAAAAAGGCATATTGCCTTAATACGCCCTAAGACACCACTGTCTTGCAGGGAGAGCCGCCTCGTGCACCAAATCTGTACCTTAGACGCCCCCCGCTGACAATGACAGCTAGGCAGCAACAACGGATCAAGCACTGGCTATCGGTCTGGAAACGGCAGCAACTAAGTCGAAAAAGGTGCAAAAAGTCTCCATCTTATTGCTGGACTAGAATGAATGTGCGGCCTCGTTTTTGAATCTCTGAGAAGGGTCGTTTCTTACTTATCCGCTGCCACATGAAAGGCATTTTGGTCCCCTTTTGTGCCTGCAGGGTTTTGAGACTGGCTAAGGCAAAAAGAAGAGAGGATCAGTAGGAATTTTTAGCTGGACCATATTCTGAATTCTGGCTCAATTTTAACTGGGTTGAGGGGCTTGAAAAACCTCTTAACGAGTCTGTATTTGCAGTAAGCACTTGTGATTCATTGACTGCACACCGGATCTATTAATCTGTCGAGCTTTATTTTATTACAGTGTCACGCGCATCGCTACAGTTTCATACATGTTTTATATAATTTTTTTTCTTGTTCCATGTCACCTTGCTTCCCTCTCTCTCGGACTCTCGAATTATATTGCGATGAATAGGTGGACCGCTGAAGATGAAGAGGGTGACACAAATTGGGCCTGAAAACACTAAATGCTGACTGAAGCTGATGTGTGAAAGCGCAGAATTGGTGCGGTCAACTCCAAATACAACTTTTCCAAACATGGGAGTGCACACATACACACACTACACCCATGTGTATGTGTGGGTGTGGGTGTGGGTGGGTGGGTGTTTGATTTCAAATTGAGCGCAGGCAGTGAAAAATCACTCCCCACATTAATTAAGGAAAAGGAGCCACTTTGGTAACGGGTACTGTAAAACTCCTCCACCAATAGAAAAGGAAAAGGATTAACGGGGCTCAGGAGGGTTGCAGGCTTGACCTGAAACCGTCTCCTGATGAGAGTTCTTGATAATAGTGCTGTAAAGGGCACGTCTGGTATGGACAAGTATGGCAGCGTAGTTGACAGAATGAACATAAAGCTTGGAAGCAAGTTTCTTAACTCTTTAAAAATCAAGACCCAGCTCCATAAAAGGCTCCAGCGTGAGATTGTTGTGGATGGTGTGGAGAGTAATGGAGGCTCCTTCAAGGATGGTGCAGAGGCTGCCATTTGTGCATTCCTGCGCGGCGTTCAGCTGTTCTGCGATCTAGTGTCCTCACTGTACTTGACCTCGATGCGGTGGATGTCATGTTAAAGAATGTTGAGATCTTTGGATGGATCTGCTGATGGCTGGCTGGTGGTGCTGTTAAGATGCTTCCAGTCTCCCCCATTTCCCCCCTGCCACTCCAATGAATCCAGCCCCTCCATTACTAGTCTGTTGCTTTTCTGTTGTCGGATCAAATCACTGCGAAGTAAAGACTCAGCACATCAATTAACAGTCTTATTGATGATTATTTGCACCTTCTTCGGACCAAGAAAGTCCTCCAACTTGGAGGAGGAAGAACCAGGGGTGTGTGTTTGGCATCGTTGTGGTTCCTAATGCTTCTACCAGTTCTGTGTATCCACGCCTGTGTGCTCTCGCTCTGCTCACCATACTCGTGTGTGTGAGTCTATCTCTGCTAGGGCTACTCATCTTGAGCGGCTGCCACACCGCTGTCCCTTCCCGGAGCTGGGAACGTTTAATCAGACATTCTCGGTCTCATTGTGTTACACGTTAATATGACTAGGGGAACCAATAGGCAAAATCAGCGACCTTACACGGTACAGGGTCTCTAGGTTTCCCTCTAACCTATCTCTAAATTTGCTCACATATTGTCAATTAATGACCAGATCTATCAAATTCAGAAGATCAAGACTGGCAAAACCAGATTATTGAACAAAACATACAGAAACTCTCAACTGTCAACCAACTAACTGCTTGCTTGTTACATGATTTGTCGCTGCCAACGATTGGGCGTGACGACACTGTTTCCGCGGAGATGGGAGCAACCAGAACAGCATCTGGACGGTTGGAGTAGATAAACCTGTTTTTCGTCTGAAAAGCAGGGCACTGCCCCCACAGCCAGACGTTTTGGCGGCACTTTGGAGGCCTTAATGAAGTGTTTCAGGGTTGCACAATGCGCTACTGCTACGCAATGCTACGCTACAAATACGCTATGCTACGAGGGTCTGTCATATGTAGGAAATATGCAGTATTGTCTCTGGCTACTTATTGCCATAGTAGCCACATGTGTGAATGAGCCAAGATCGCTCCTTTGCTTCACCATTAAATAGTAAATATGCTTTATTATTAAATTAAAGTTTGGAACTGAATATGCTCAATTTTGAAGTAACGGAGATTGATATGACGCTGTTTACATTTTCCGTAGCTTGTAGCCGTAGCGTAACGGTGTAGCGTAGCGTAGCAAGGAGCATGCGCTACGCAACGAGCGCTTGTAGCACGTATTGTGCAACTCTGAAGTTTTTCAAGTGAAGCGGAATGAGTTTGTCTTCAAGCGTTAACTAGAAGTGCATTTTATTTGATGTTCTAAAGTTGCACTATGTATGTGGAAGTCAAATCGCGCCTTGATGTGGTCAAAATGCACTAGGGGTGACACTTTGGGACTTTCAAATTATTAAAGCGCGCTTTTATGCCACTTTAAAAGCGCTTTGATGTCTTAAAAGCACGCTTTTGCTTAGAACAAACTATTTATTATTTAGAGCGAGCAGACTTATATTGCTTTAAAACGAATCACTAAAGCGCCTAGGCTCAAAGTGTATGTGATCCAAGTGCACTTCAAAGCACACTTTGTGTCAAGACTGTTTGAGATCTACAGCTTATGTTCCCTGTACCAAAGCCTTGAGGTAGGTGACTGGGCTGTGGGTAAGTGATGTGAATTTGCAGAAATTGGTAATCTTTGTTTACCTACATTCACAAACCAATAGATTTTGAAGAGGGATCTCCCTCATCAGGGATAGCTTTGTATGTATTCTGCTGTTGAGGAGTAAAGCAAGGGAGTTGCCTCTAGCAGTGTTTCAAATTGTTTGCCGGGTTAGTTGAATTGGAGATAATTGGGTATGGGGCGTCATAATATTTCATTAATGATGGCATACTGTATTTCAGTTATCCATTGTGCTATAGCATCAGGGTACATGTCCCCTGGGATGCCATGTGCATGAATCTAGATCTTGTGAAATGGATGGATCCATTAGAAGATTGGATGCGTTGCATTTGCAATGATGCCGGAGTTTGTCTCAAACATGCACATGAGGTTTCATGCGATGGATATAATGTGGATGAGTATTACGTGTAACTGTATGCTAGCGCTGCCTGTCTTATGGATGTTCTTGTTATTCAAAGTGGTGGCAACTTGTTGTTCCTGGAAGCTCAACTAGCTTGACCACCAGTATTCAGTATGGCATTTTTATTCTCGCACTGCCTCTTGCCCCTGCCCTCCTCCGCTTCACCCATCTGTCTGTTCAGCTCACAATATTTTCCATGCAAATATGCTCGTCCTCCTACTTTAGCCGCTTTGATCTAATATTTTTTACAAATAATACAAATCGCCTTGAGGGGCGACCTTTTAATCACAGCTCAATCAAGATCTAAGCGAAATCTCTGCGAGTTAGAATGATTAATTGCAAGGTTTTGTATATGATCAATCATCTGACCCCAAAAAACAGTTGCAAGTTGATTTAAATGAGCAACATGGGAAGCACAGACGACCTCCTGCACTCCATGGACTCTGGGCAAACACACTCTGGACAAGCCCCACTGAACAAAAGATATGACCGCCAGGTGAGTCTGCGTGACTCTTACATACTGCGAAGGCCCAGCTTTCAAGCCCTCTTCAACAGAGAAAAAGTAACTCAGTCATCTGCCTAGGAACCATGCATTTTCCGGCCCTCTTGAATAAGCTACCTCACGCCTCTTTCAACCTCTTTCAACCAAGCTGTGTGACCTTTGCATGCACATGCTCCATCGCTTCCGCTCACAGCTGCGCATCTGGGGACCCCATGGACAGCAGCGCTTGGAAACATGCAAAATAGCTCTTCTGAACAGCACTCCCACAGGCACAGAGGTGTGAGTTGTTTGAAGTACACAGAGGTGTGAGTTGTTTGAAGTACACAGAGGTGTGAGTTGTTTGAAGTACACGCAACCAAATTGTAAACTTGAACTCCTACCCTTTCGCTCCTCATCATCTCATTATCCGCACAGAAGCAATGAATCAGCTGGCACTTTTAGGCTAGTAATACATAACATGACTCCTAGCATTTACACACACGCAAACGCACACACACACACACACGCACACGCTCAGAGATGTGAATGCTTCCTGGGACTGGTCCCTAACAATTTTGCTGGAAGCAAAGGGCAAGTTGCACATGCTAACGTACTGACCAGCAAGCTGAGAAATTTCTAGCCTTTTCGGGGTTTTATGTTCATCACACACACACACACACACACACACACACACATACACACACATGCACATGTATACACACACACATACACATGTATACACATGCATGCATATTTAAAATTTAAGCATACACCACACACGCAGGCATGCACACAAAATTCAGGCACACACGCGTACATAAACTCACACACATGCGCACACAAGCGCATGCATACTCCAATGCACGTGTCTCAGTCAACATGTATCCCTACACAGACGCTCAAAAACCTGGTGTTGGGAGGCATTGCTTCTTTCACGGTTGTGGATGATGCCAAATGCTCAGCCGTTGACCTGGGCAACAACTTCATGGTGGGACCCAACAGTTTGGGCGAGCCACGTGCCAAGGTAGGTGTATGCTAGTGTATGTGGGTGTGGGTGTGTGCGTGTGCGTGTATGCGTTGCCAAGGTAGGTGTATGTTAGTGTATGTGGGTGTGGGTGTGTGCGTGTGCGTGTGTGTGTATGCGCATGTGTAAATGCCAGGAGGTCACGTTATGTATTACTAGCCTAAAAGTGCCAGCTGATTCATTGCTTCTGTGCGGATAACCCTGATCCTAATTTCAGCAAATTTTCGCCTTTATGGAGTGTTTGTTGCACGTCAGGCTGCTGCTTATCTGTTTATCTAACAGCACGGGTCACACCTATCTTGTATGAGTGTCAGCGTGTGGCAAACCTGTGCCTGGATTAAAGGACTCCCTTACTTGTCCTGCGTTTTGCAATTATCGAGTCTTTCCTGCAACTTAATTGATTCAATATATATTTGATTACAACCCCCCTCTCCCAGCTCTACGTGCTGCGTTCAAGTCCTCGATTTATATGTAGCGCTTTGCTTCATTGCGCTGTAACCCGTTGTGGCATTTGTCCATGACCCTGCCAATTGTCCCCCTGCCATCTGTCCACGACCCTTTGCAGGTAGTGACGGAGATGCTGCAAGAACTTTCTTGCGTGGCAACTTCCAACGCTTTGTTTGTATTGCCGCTTGCAGGTCGTGACTGAGATGCTGCAGGAGCTGAACGAATCCGTGTTAGGCTCCTACATTGAGGAGTCACCGGAAACCTTGATCAGCAACAACCCTAGTTTCTTCAGCCAATTCACCGTCATCGTGGCAACACAAGTACGTACAGGGATTTTGCCGCGCTTCTTTAACAATTGTACTGTAGAATGAGCTCTCTTGTTGCGGTCTTAATTGTTTTCCTGCAGAAAGAGCCATCTTCACGTGCACGTGAAGCCCTGCCTCACGATAGCTGCACGTGCACAACAAGGTGGCTCCTTCTAAGAGCTTCACTTCATCCTTTACATTTCCACCGCACCTTCCTATTTCCTATAACATAAATCTTTGTATCGATGTTTGCTATGTGCTTTATTTGGATGGATGTTTTTGTTTCCATTGTTCGCGCACACACACACACAGAGACGTGTGCAAACACATACACACACAGATGTGCACACAGACGTTCACACACAATCACACACACGGACGTACACACACACACAAACACTCACACAGACCTTGCACATGCACAATGCACATGCACATGGCTGCACACTTTCACACAGATGCGTGAAGAGGAGCTTGTGAAGTTGGATGAGATCTGCCGGGAGCACAAGAACACACTCGTAGTCGCTCGGTCGTATGGGCTGATGGGGCTAGTGCGAGTGAGTTTAGCGTTTGTGTGTGTGTGAGAGTGTTGACATGCGCAATGTGCATTGCGTGTGTACATGCTCGTGCACGTGCGTGCACCTGTATAACCTAATGCTAGTGTATACCTATGCTGAATGGTTGTTCAGCGTAAGTTGTGTGTTAGGTACACGGCTTCCTCATCATGGCATGACTCAATGTCCCTGTGTGAGAAAGTGCCGGTTTTGGCAGAAGGCGTCAAGGATCATAACTTTTTGACGTCACGTGTCAAATGAAACATAAATTACATGTTCAGAATCCTGACGTCAAGAGCTATCAACTGGCCCAAAACTAAATAAATTAGTCCATTCTGAGGGGTCGGTTGGTAAGTGGTCATTTAAGGGGCTCGGAAATTTTGGGGGGGGGCTCTAAAAAGGTTTTGGGCCAATCCAGCAAATAATGCATACATTTTTGGAATCTTCAGCTCAAGCTCAGTCGTTTGGCACCCTTGTTGGGTGATTTGATTAAACTGGGGGGTCTGGGTGCCTGGTCACAAAAATGCATGGAATGCCCCCAAGTAGGCCGCGGGGGTTAGTTCAGGCAAATTACCAGCAATTGATTCCGAACTTGCAGGTCACGAATTGCACTATACATAAGTTGCACGAATGAAGTTTAAAAGTGCTTTGGCAAAGGTTTTGGCTGGATTTGTGCACTAAACAGATGGTCAGTGTAAGAGCGTGTGCATAGCAGTTTTCTATAACTCTTCAGGCATTAATTAATTTACATGGAATCTGTGCAGGCAGATAGCTGCTTCAATTCTGAGTAGATTGGCGCCCTTTTTATAAGTGTGAGGGGTCAGGAAGGGGGGTTGGGGGGGGGGGCAATTTGGGCCGGAGGCCCAAAATTTACATGTGTCTGTCAGAAATTATTTTTGCCTCCTGGTTTTGGAATGACAATTCAGTTTTGGGATGAAAAAAGAACAAGCGATGTTTGTTATGGTTGCTGTCAGTCACGCGCATACATAGAAGTCACGTCCTAAGCTACAATATGACTTACATGTACCTTCCATGGTCACCATTTAATGCCCTGCACCGATACGCATGATGGGCAACAAAAGCACACCGTGCTGTACGTCATTGTTGCGCAATGGCTACAGAAACACACACATAAAACAACAAGTACACTTCTGCATCACGCCTTTTGCCGCAGCCCAGTGTACCAGAGCACTGTGTGGTAGAGTCCAAGCAGGACAGCATGGTGGATGACCTCAGGTGTGTGTTTTGTGTGTGTGTGGTGTGTGTGTGTGCATGTGAGTGTGCGTATACATACATTTGTGTGTGCATGTGTGGTCTGTACGAGAAAGTGCGCGCAGGATTTCCAATCAGAACTTTGGCAGATGCGTCCCTTGTGTCTATTGCTTAAGAGCCTCTCACCCCCTAGAGCACTTCTTAGCTCATAAGTAGGGTTGGCCAGATGTATGTAAAGTTATTGTACATGCATATTTGAATGACACACTTAATCGTACATGATGTTGGACAATTTGGGGTCACCCCCTTCTCCTCCCTCCCACCCATCCCTCCCCAATAGAAAGGGTTTTATGTTTCAAACTTGAGCTAGTTTTCAACACCTAGGGCTACGTCAAGGCATCATTAGCAATGTATCAAATCATTTTCCTTTTTATGCAATTTATTCATTTAAATGGTCGTCATTGGCCAATTGAAGCCAAGCAGCTACAGCAAAATCAGGCTCCATGGGCAGGTTGCACCAGACGTAATGCTTGAAATAGGGCATGGTCATTACATTTGAGTCTACGTCACAGGCGTCTTCAGACTGTGATTGAATCCTGTGCAGGGTGCACCAGCCGTGGCCGGAGCTGAGAAATTTTGCAATGTCCTTCAATCTAGAGCACATGGATGACGTCACCCACCACCACATCCCATACGGTGAGTCTGCCCCAGAGCCACTGAACTAACAAAAGCCTGGAATAGTAAGAGGGAGGAGCTGCATCTGCGTGTTTGTGCTTCACCTTAGGGCGCATGGATGGTGTATGTGAGTTGTATTGTGAGTTGCATTGTGAGTTGTATTTAGAGAAGGCTGTCTGCATGTCTGCGGTGGTGTCTGCGTGTATACATATTTAAAAAGGCTGTCTGCGTGGTGTCTGCGTTGCGTGTCTGTATGGGATCGTCGGATGGACGGTACTTAAGAATTTTAAAGCACACACCCTCCTCTGTTTATAACTCACCGAGTGTGTAGTACCACGCAGCAAGTAGAACACACCTTGTAACTGTGCTTTCATCAAAGGAATGCACAACACACACATCCACCATTACTAGGCACATCATCTGTGATGTCTCATTTTTGGTGCTAGTCATGGTAATGTTGATGTGATTTTGGCGCCAGTCCTGGCAATGTTGACGTAAACAGGTGTCCCAAAGCTTTTCCAAGGCAGGCTGAAAAGGTTGTTCATGACAATGTTTCCTGGAATTGATCCTTCTGGTTTAGTAACCCCACAGACAATTTGCTATGCAGTGGTGATTTTAATACGAACTGCTGAGAATTGGAAGGCCAGCCACGGAGGAGCTCTGCCCCGCACCTCAAAGGAGCACTCTGAGTTCAAGGATGCCATCAAGAACATGAAGCTGAAAGCAGACGGCGTGCCCATCCAGGTTCGGGGGTGCTATTATTTTTGTGTCAAGACGATCAAGGGTTCAAACATTGAGGACACAAGCTGGTAGCGTGCAGCAAGCCCATTCACAGCGAGGAGGTCATGAGTCCTGCAGACGTGCGCATGTATTGCTGAGGACCTTGAGCTTACCACATGCAAAGATCCTATACCTTACCAAGGCAGTGGGCAACACAGACAGCATACGTCACTGCATTATACAAGTCAAGGCTCCTTGTGCAGGCACAATGTACCTTCCATGATGTATGATAGTGAGCCTTTAATCACCACATACTTGTGTTGTGTCAGGGAAATGTCGTGTGGCTTTGTGACAAAGTAAATGGGGTACAACAAGGGCAAGCCAGAGCACGCTTTTCTACTGTGTGTGTGTGTGTTTGCGTGTGTGTGTGTGCGCGTGTGTGCGTGTGTGGGTGTTTGCGTGTGTGTGGGTGTGGGTGTGGGTGTGTGCGTGTGTGTGTATGTGTGTGTGCGTGTGTGTGTGTGCGCGCGTGCACACATTTGCATACATTTGCACTCAAACATGCACCCAAAGATATGAATGTTATTATGTGCCTTTCTCTCATTCCTTTACCCTTATTCCTTTGCACCAATACTTGGGGCCTAACATTCTGTTCAAACATTCTCAAATACTCTTCAAACACTCTTTAAATACTCTTCGAATACTCTTCAAATACTCTTCAAATACCCTTCAAACACTCTTCAGACACTCTTCAAATAAGCTTCAACTAATTTTCATGCATTGTACGTGAATGCGCTTTGGCTGCACTCAGGAGGAGAACTTTGAGGAGGCAGCTAAGGCAGCGTTCCATGCTTGGACCCCGTACGCAATCCGTAAGTGTTTGATGGGTAAACTGTTGGGTTGGCCACAACTGTATTAATACACCGTATAATACTGTATATACAGACATTTCCCTGCTAGAAGTACCGTACAAACACCACATATGTGGTTCTAGCCAACTCTTATTATGTGTATTCACTATTACTTGACGGTCAATCATGCAGCAGCTCACCCATTCAGTCAGCTCCAAAGCTTGCAGCCAGGGCCACAAGTGGCTGTGCTGCAAACAAGCTCTAAGCTCAGGTTCCCTCTTTTTTAGTTATAGCAATATGAGTGATGTCAAAAGAGAAAGACACTGACAATCTGGCACAATAACGAGACTTTTGGTGGCGGGATTGCATTTTTAATGACAAACACCTGCACCCAAAAAAAGTGTGCCCGTCTGTTTCAGTCCACACCCTATGTCAAAAAAATTACGTACCTTAACTCATCATGAGGCCACAAGGGTGTGCACATGCGAAACCAGCAACAACGTCCTCTCAACAGTGAAGCAGACAGCGCATTTTTGCACGTGTTTTCACACACAGCAGACCGCGCGCTTGTGCACGTGTTCCCACAGGTGCGCACGCATGTGCACACAAACGCACACTCTTAAATCACAGCAGTCTTACAAATACCTTGAAAGCCTTAAGCCTGCCTGCATGTGCCTACAAAATCTTGTAAATTTTACAAAGAAGCAAGCAGGCTGGTACCTTCCTCTCATTGGAGTGCTTATTTGCAGCACACTTTCATTCGCACTCCCCCGACATAATAACTAGAACACGCATACAACCACATACACACAAAAGCACAAAAGCACACAAACACCCACACTCTCACACACTTACACACACACACACTCACGCACGCACGCATACACACGCACTCACACTCACACGCACGCACACGCGCACACACATGACAGCCTCGGAAGTTAGTGCCGTTTTGAATGATGAAGCAGCTCAGTCTGAGCTAGGGACCCACAGCAGTACCTTCTGGGTCATGGTGGCAGCCTTGAAGGCCTTTGTGGTATGTCCAGCTGTCATGGCATAACAATTAGTGCCCTCTGTTGATGCCACACAAACCACTCTGCTGCGTAACGCTGGTAATTAGTATGCACTGTGTTCATACATGCTTTTTGGTTACGTGTGGTGCCGTTGTTGATGCCACACAAACCACTCTGCTGCGTAACGCTGCTAATCAACATGCACTGTGTTCATACATGCTTTTTGGTTACGTGTGGTGCCGCTGTTGATGCCACGCAAACCACTCTGCTGCGTAATGCTGGTATTTAGTATGCACTGCACTCATTAGATTTTTGGTACATACCACTCAGTCTGACTCACTTGATAAAATTTTAAACCTGACTGCTTGTTTATGCTATTCCATGCCATGTCCCATCCACCCTCACACGCTCTACAGGAGGTGCAGGCGTCGCAACGTTTTTCTTTCATTCCCACATTGTTGTGTTGTCAATGGAGTCCTCATTTTTACATGCACACATACCTTGCCCCTCTCTCCTTCTCTAAACTGATCTCCCGTGCAATGCTCAATCAAACCAGAGATAAATGTGTTTTTTTTACTTCTTTGGAGAGATCATCCTAAGCCCTCAATTCTGCACTGCTTCCTGCGCAGCCACTATGTCACACTACTTGTGCTCCCCACTGTCATTTCTGCAACTATACTACCGGTCATTAGGCACTGCATCCTTTCTGCGGTTCTTGTTGCAGGTCAACAGACCTCAAACCTAAACACTGCCCTCCCTGTAAGAAGCAGCTCACTAATGCCCAGCTTCCTCCCTCTTTGGTTTTGGTTGACCTTTTCAGAATAACGAGGGCCAAGGCACCCATCTCCCCCTAGATGGCTCCATTCCAGACATGCACTCCACAACAGAGTAAGTGCACCCATCTGTACACACAAGGGGGAGGGAGTTTCCTGTGGTGTGAATACGTTAGCGGTTGGCAGCCGCCTCCCCCTTACACCACGCGGGCTCTGTGTGTACGTGTATACGTGTGTGTGTGTGTGTGTGTGTGTGTGTGTGTGTGTGTGTCATCAGAAGAAATGCCTGTTTCTGCTCTCCTATTCTGCAAATAGGAGTATTGGTGAGAGGAGGCCACGGACACCGTGGACAGCAAGATACGATCAGAGTTGACATGCATGAATTAACTCTAAAACTGTAAGCACTTCAGACCCAAGAAGACTATTCATGTACAATGCTACTGGCATTGCTGAGCCTGCGCTGTGTGGCTTGAGCAGCTCTGACGCTGTTGCTCTGTTCCTTTGACAATGGTGCTCCTCCTGGGCCTTCTTTCCGCTCCTTGCCAGTTTCAAGATCAAGAACAGGTTCATCCTGTGTCCCACCTCACCAACGTCTGCCGGAAAGCAGTGCAGACAAGAAAGTCCCCCTGTCTTGCTGCCTTGCTGGCACCCCAACTAAGCCAGCAAGGCGCGAGGGTTATGAGTTATGAAGCGACAAACTCTGTGCCTATGTGGGCGCCACCTCATTTGCTCACTTGAAGCGCAATGTTCTTGCGGCTGCAGCACCTATACACATTGATTGCATCAGGCTATCTACAGAACGGCCTCGCTTGTTACGTTGCAGTATCCCACCCAGCCAGTAAAAGTCAAGTGAGGTTGCATGCATGCCCCTGCTCTGCTCTGCTGCACATTCCGGGTGCCAGTACAATTGAAAAAGCACCATGTTGTACATATTGCAAAACACATTGATGTTCCTGCAACGCGTGCCCGTTCACCTTGGCTCTCTTGCTGTGTGCGTGCTGTCCCTTCCTTCTGCAGGCTGTACCTACGGCTGCAACACCTGTACCGGGAGCGTGCAGATCAGGACGTCACCGCCGTGCAGGCCCACCTGTTCAACATCCTGAAGGGCCTGGGTAGAGAGGGGGCAGGAATCGGGAGGGACGTTGTGCGGTTCTACTGCAAAAATGCACGCAGCCTGCGGGTGACCAGGTGGGAGGGGGCTCTTGCATGTCGTTGTTGTTGGGACTAACGTGGCTGTGCGTAGACTGTGGGGCCGGCCTGTTGTTTGCTGAGGGCGAGCGTGCCAATGTATGATCACGAGGGAGACGGAGCCAGAATGTCGAAGGCCAAGGTTTGCGGTCTTGCCAGAACACACACACACACATACACACACGTACACACACACACACACACAAAGTCTCGGCATGACGCAAAGAAGAAATGTTTTGATATACAAGAACTTTTTGTGCTGGTAGAGCCAGCCTCAGTCGTTCATCCAAGCATCTTGGAGCATAATGTTGAAAACCGTTGAAGCAACAACCATTCAAGACAGCACTTCTGTGTGGGTTTTTAACCCTGGTCACAGAAATGCATGGAATGCCCCAAAGTAGGCCGCGGGGGTTTGTTTAGGCAAATTAACAGCAATTCATTCCAAACTTGCAGCTCACTTGCATTATACATAAGTTGCATTATACATAAGTTGCACGATTGAAGTAAGAGAGTGCTTTGGCAAAGATTTTGGCTGGATTTGTGCACTAAACAGGTGGTCAGTGCAAGAGCGTGTGCATAGCAGTTTTGCCCTATAATTTTTCAGGCATTAAATAAATTGACATAAAAACTGTGCAGGCATATAGCTGTTTAAATTCCTGAGCAGATTGACACCCTCTTCGTTTCTGTGGGGGGTCAGGAAGGGGGGTTAGGGGAGTGGGTGGTCATCTTGGGCCGGAGGCCCAAAATTTACACATGACTGTCAGGAACATTTTTTTTACGCTTCTTGGCGGAGCCCTTATTTATAGCCATACAGTCGTCACCCCTTCATAGAACCCTAAGCCCATCATTCCGGGCCATCACAATGGGCAATGCTGCCTGCTGGATTCTGCTCTTGCTGCAGTGTGTAGCTGCTACAACATTGCACGTTGAACGTGAACATTTTTAGGGTTGGCCAGAAACGTATTTATGTATGTATATGACCATATGAATAATGGTTTTTTTGTTAAATATCGCTGTGCGTACACCGTATTCACCTTAAACAAAATGGTTCTGGCCAACTTTTAAGTATTTATGAGGAGACATTGGAGAGCGCTGACCCTCTCACGTGACCTTGCTCTCCTGTACGAGAGTGTGTTTCGTCCAAGCTGCTAGCGAATGCAGCAAGCAACACCGCGTGAGCTGCGCCACGTCAAATAAGTATTGCAGTGAGACCTAATGCTGCCTTGAAGAGCAAACATAGAACGTCGTTCAAACCGAAAAGACCTCCCTCAATTTACACACGAGAATTGAACCATCCCAGTCCCTCTCTTTTCTCTCCTTTGGCACTGCCCCCTTAAAGTACTCAAAACACACAATAATTGACTGTACCAATCCCCCTCTTTTCTCTCTCTAGGTACCACCCTCTAAGAGAAGAGTACTCAAAAGACACGTGCCGGAAGAGTACGCTCAGCAACGCCCTAGGATCGGAGGGAGAGTCGGGCACCTCTGCCCTTTACGTCCTGCTGCGCGCTGCTGACCGCTTTTACACCATGCATGGCAGGTGCGAGAGTCGGTAGTATGGAATCGTGTGAGTGTATGTGTGTGTGGGTGTATGTGTATGTGTGTGTGCGAATGTGTGCTCCATCATATTACTGTGATGATCATAAAAGGTAGGGTCATGTGTGGCAAAATGCAGGGTCGGAGGTCCGTATATGCTTACCACATAAATACACTGCACACTATATTTGACCGGGTATATACAAATGATATTTTTGTGCAAAAAATGTTAGCCAATTTCCTGGCAGGTATTGGCGTCTTTTTACTTTCATGTCCTCCTCCCGTCAGGATTCTCGTCATTGTCTCTGACGTGCCCTGCCCTCCCCCCTCCTCACGCATGGATTCGTCTGACAGTTATGACTGTTATATTGTGCATGCATACATATGTTTATACACTACACTCACACATACGCATACACACGCACACATACATATATCGCACAAGTCTGGTCACACGCTCCTGCAATCTCCCCTGCAACCCCCCTCTCCGCACCAAGCCTTGCTAGCGCATGTTTTCCGCTTCAAGCCACGCAAAGGTCCTTTCAGGTCCATGGTGGTGATGATCCAGACACTAGTGCTCTTGCAAGCAGCAGGCCCCACACATTGAGCTGCACCTCACAGTATGATGAGTCACACCCAAACAGCTACCTTTGTGTATTTGCATCTCCTGTACTGCTGCATACTTGCATCTTGCATCTCTGTACTCCTGCATTCGCATCTCCTGTACTGCTGCATTCTCACATCTCCTGTATGAATGCACTCACATCTTTTGTATTGCTCCCCGCAGGCCACCTTTCCTCCCCGCTAGGTCCTGTGTGCCTAAACTCCACACATGCACACACCTTTCCTCCTCGCTAGGTTTTGTGTGCCTACACTTCACACATGCACACACTGTTCTCCCCTCTAGGTGCCTACACTTCACACATGCATATACCTCTCCTCCCCGCTAGGTCTTGTGTGCCTACACTTCACACATGCATACGCCTTTCCTCCCCGCTAGGCCTTGTGTGCCTACACTTCACACATGCACACACTGTTCTCCCCTCTAGGTGCCTACACACGTGCACACATGCACACACCTCTCCTCCCCGCTAGGTCCTGTGTGCCTACACTTCACACATGCACACGCCTTTCCTCCCCTTTAGGTGCCTACACACGTGCACACACCTTTCTCCCCTCTGGGTCCTGTGTGCCTACACTTCACACATGCACCTCTGCACTGCACAACAACTCGATTCTGCTACTCCCCCCTCCTTTTCGGGCTCCCTGGCTTCCCTGGGTCTAATGTGGATGAGGATGCAGTGCCCTAATTTAAGCCAATCAAATTTGTTCTGCACAAATACTCATTGCACTTGCACCTCCCACCTTCTCAAGCTCCTTTTGGCTCCTCTGACTCTGATGAACATGAGGATATGGTGCCCTAATTTGAGTTAACACAGTTTACACTCATTATGCATAAGTACTAATTGCACTTGCATTTCTGACATACTCAGGTTTCCTGGCTCCCCCGGGTCTGATGTGGATGATGATGTGCCCGCACTCAAAGCCACGGCACAGCAGATACTAGGGGAGTATGGCCTAGGGCACCAAGTCATCCAGGTAGCATGCTGTGCGTCAGAACGTAATGTTAACTTTGTGACAATGGTGCTGTTCATGTGTTTGCCTGTTGCAGCACTCACGCACACACACACTCTCTCACACACACACGCGCGTGCACACACACACACACAGATACAGCTGACACACCTAATAGGTACTACCTTTTTCACTCGTTCGCAACCTCATACCCAAGCATGGCGCCTGCTGTATTCACTGTACTGCAGGACGACTACGTGATGGAGATGTGCCGTTTCGGTGCTGGTGAGCTCCACGTGGTGGCGGCATTTGTGGGGGGCATGGCGTCACAGGTGAGGCAGAAAAATTTCAGCATGTAACAAGCCTGTACATCACAAGGCAATGAGCTGTACGTGGTGGAAACTTCAGTGGGGGTCACAGCGAGTTAAATATGCTTGCCTTCAGTCGCCTCATAATAACTCAACAAAAGAGGCAGCCGGGGCCACGCACGTGAGACAGAAAGGCCGTAGCAGTGCAAAATGCTTTGCGCATAATAAGTCTATCCGCAGTAAGCCTGTTTTGTACGGTTGTAGAACATCGCAAGATTGGTGCGCATGTGACAGCAGCTCTTGTGTGGGGCATGGAAAAGGAGAGGCGGCAACTATTCAGTACAGAGGGAATTTTCGCGGGTTTTAGGCCAGCGGCTGAACAGGAAGTAGGACATAGAATCAAGGATTAAGGATTACGATGGGAAACGGCCTGTAGATATTTGACAGCCAGCCTTTTCGAAATTGTGGATGAGGAAAGGCTTGCTTTTGTTTTGATTAAGGAAAACAAACATGTCGTTTTTTGTTAACATGGTGAACTGGATACGTTTTGGATCCTGTGGAATGCAGGATTGTGCACTGTGAAGTAGAATATAGCTCCCTGTCGTTTATGCGCAAACTTATTGCTTTGTGCCAGTGGGGATGACAGCCTTTTCTTAGTACCGTACCTTTTTGATAACACCCCGCATAAATATCGTTTTTGCCCTGCGGGGTGACTGCGGTATTTTTTTTTATTTCTTTATTTTGACCCTGCGGGGTTGTGCGGGATTAGTAAAAATAGCCCTTGTGGGTCGCTGCCAGTAACAAACAGTGGCAGACCCCCCGCCCCACACCCCGCCATAGCAGCACCAGGACCAGCAGCAGCAGCAGCAGCAGCAGTCCCAGCCCCAGCACCAATTGCTCTTGAAGGGGAATTCCGGAAACAAGCCGTGGCGACAGCCGAGCAGCAGCCGGCAACCGTCCAAGCCAGCAAGCAAAAGCACTACGGGCTGAGCGGCTGGCGGAGGAGGCAGTCAACAAAAAGCTGATTGGCAGGCCAGAGAAAGATTGCTACGGTCTGACAATTTGGTTGTGGGGACACCTTAGGGGCACAGCTGTTATGCACAGGGGCATATGAGGGGGAAGCTGTGTGGCAGGGGAAAGATGAGTGGGAGGAAGGCGTGGGGTTGAAGAGGACTAAGCTGCAACGCCTGCGCATGCAGAGCAGGTCACGCACCAAGGCTGCCCGCACCCAAGCAACACCATCGCACGAGCAGCATCAGCATCAGCAGTAGTGATAGTGGCTAGAGGAAGAGGAAGCAATTCTTGGGAAGGGCGTAGAGTAGCAGAACAGAGAGCAAACTTACATGCGAACAGTATGTTTGCTTTCCTTTGCCCTTGCGGTGTTTTCTTTCATTGAGATTGTTTGGTCACGCTTATTGGTGCTAAACAGGGCTAAGGGCCCTGCAAGGTTGATGCGGGGAGGGCAATATTATAAATTTTGGGGTTGCGGGGAAGGTGCGGGATTTTACAAAAAAATCGAAATTTGGGGGGCGGGATGAGTACGAGAAAGTACGGTATGGTGATTATCCTCTTACCTCTGTTTTGGCCACTTTGTGCTGACAATGATAAGGCATTGTGATTTACGAGGTGTGCCGCGGAGGACCCAAAACGAGTTTTAAACGAGTCTTTAATTTGCACATGCGCAGGAGGTCATCAAGCTTGTGACCGGGCAATTTGTTCCAATGACCGGAACCCTTATATTTAATGGTATCAGCAATTCCACCTGCTGCTTTGAGCTTTGAGATGGCTAGCTTGTACTGCTATGAAGAATTATCTTTGAAGACAACTATTGTCACCATACTTTGCACCACCACCTGTTGCCATTCCATATTGCATTTATTCTCTCTGCTTGCATGAATAGACAGGAACCTAAATCTGTAAACGACCTGTAACTCTTTTTACTACCTATGCATGTATGCGGTGTGAGGGTCTGTGTTTGGTTATGCGTTTTGATTTAGTTTAAAAGTTTGTTTGTTGTCTCACTAGAAGTAAAAGATGAGTCTTTTAGAGTGAAACCTGCATCCATACCAGGGAACCTCAAGGACAAAAAATAAGGTAAGGTTACATCGCTATATAGTATGCCTCAAAGGGATATATGCCTCAAAGGCTCAAAGGGCATCTCAGAAAAAGAAAAGAAAAGAAAAGAAAAACTACGCAGGCAGTGAAAGCCACTCCCCATATTAATTAAGGAAAAGGAGCCACTTTGGTACCAAGTACCGTATAGCTCCTCCACCGCGAAAAGGAAAGGAAAAATCAATGGGGATCAAGAGGGTTGCAGGCTTGGTCTGAAACCAGCTCCTGATGAGAGTTGATAACAGTACTGGAAAGGGCACGTCTGGTGTGGACAAGTTTAGCAGCAAAGTTCACAGAGTGCACATGGAGCTTGGAGGCAAGCTTCTCAACTCTTTGAAAATCAAGACCCAGATCCTTGAAAGGCTCAGATTGTGAGTGTTGTAGATGGTGCCGCCCACACCCAAAAGGA
>Ga0307945_1000059_pt1 | contig 58309 bp, 55 predicted proteins | sample OrgLakmetagen228_FD_201818 | JGI IMG/M metagenome (GOLD analysis project Ga0307945, IMG submission 201818) | Saline water microbial communities from Organic Lake, Antarctica - #228 | ecosystem: Environmental > Aquatic > Non-marine Saline and Alkaline > Saline | place: Antarctica: Organic Lake...
GGTGTTGCTGGCGGCCGGCGCGTCGGCCCGTGATGCCGGTGCCCAGGCGGCCTATCGGGTGTTCGGAACCGCGCCGGGTGCCTATGGCGCGGGCGTGAACCGCCTGGCGACGCGCACTGGCGCCTGGGAGGAGCGGGAGCAGCTGGGCGAGGCCTACCGGCGTCAGATGGGCCATGTGTATGGTAAAGACGCCCAGGGCGAGTCGGCCCACGGGGCATTTGACCGCCAGTTGAACACGGTGAATCACACCTATCTGGGCCGTTCCAGCCACCTGTACGGTCTGCTGGATAATGACGACGGCTTTGATTTTCAGGGTGGTCTGTCCAACGCCGTGGAGCATCTGCGCGGTGAACCACCCCAGAACCGGGTGCTGCAATACGCCGACCCGAAGAACCCACGAATCGACTCGGTTGAACGCGCCGTTCAGGTGGAACTGCGGGCCCGCAATCTCAACCCTCAATGGCTGAAGCCGCTGATGGAACACGGTTATGCCGGGGCCAGAACCATGGGTAGCGATTTTCTCGACAACCTCTGGGGTTGGCAGGTCACCAGCCCGCAGGTCATGCGCTCCAGCGTCTGGGACGAGATCAACGAAGTCTACTTCCAGGACCGCCACAACATTGGCCTGGATGACTTTCTGGCCGAGGGCCACAACGTTCACGTCAAGACCCACATGCAGGCCATCGCGCTGCTGGCGGCCAAGCGGGGATTCTGGCAGGCAGACGTCTTCACCCGTCGGGCCCTGGCCCGTGACTTCGCCGGTGAAATCATCGACCATGGCTTGCCGGGCAGCGGCCATACGCGGCCAGACCATCCGTTGATGGACTGGGTGGCGGAACAGCTGGATCCGCAGCAGCGGGAAGCCTTCGAGTCCGCCCGCAAAGGTGGCTCGCCGTCCTACGGACCGGTGCCTGCCGCCAACGATGATTGCCAGAATCAGGATAGCCGGATGACCTTATGCTGATGTTTTCCAGCCGACTTACTGTAGCCGTTGTGATAACGACGGCATTGTTAGGCTGGCAGCGACCGGCTCAGGCGGATTCTGTCTGCGCGACCGACGATACGGGCGCAAAGATCTGCCTGGACCAGCCCGCCAACCGCATCGCCGCTCTCTCGCCTGGCGCCACAGAACTGGTCTGGGCCGCCGGTGCCGGGGACAAGGTGGTGGCCGTCGTGTCCTACAGTGACTACCCGGAAGCGGCCAAAGACGTGGTTTCGGTCGGCAGCCATACCCGTATGGATCTGGAACGGCTGATAGAACTGCAGCCGGACCTGGTGATTGGCTGGGTGACCGGCAATCCGCCGGAGCAGCTGGAGGCCATCAGGGACCTGGGCCTGCCAGTGTTTTCCATCGAGCCCCGCACCTTCGAAGCGGTATCCCACACCATTGAACGGCTGGCCACCCTGGCCGGAACGGAAGACGCAGGTTTCGCCGAAGCCGAACGATTCCGCCAGGGCATTGCCGAGGTCTCCCGCCAGTACCAGAACGCCGAGCCCGTGCCGGTGTTCTATCAGGTCTGGGATCAACCGCTGATGACGGTCAATAACGAACACCTGATCGGCAAGGTGATCACCCTGTGCGGCGGTGTGAACGTGTTTGGCGAGCTGGAGCGTCTGGTGCCAAGAATCAGTGCCGAAGCGGTGATCGGTGCCAATCCGGAGGCCATCCTGGCCGGCGGCATGGGGGAAGAAAACCGCCACTGGCTGACCCGCTGGGAGGAATTCCCGGGTATCGAGGCTACCGCCAGAAGCAACCTGTATTTCATCCCGCCTTCGCTGGTGCAGCGGCCCACACCCCGCATGCTGGAGGGCTCGCGCCTGTTTTGCGAGAAACTGGACACTGCCCGTGGCAAACGCTGACCGGAAGCTGAACTGATGAGTCGCCCGTTACTCAAGCCGCTGCTGGTCCTGGCCTTTGCCTGCCTGGCGGCCATGGTGCTGTCGGTCGGCACCGGTAGCGTGAGTGTGTCACCGGGGCAGGTATTGGCGGTATTACTGGGCGAGGGCAGCAATCTTCAGCAGACCCTGGTGCTGGAACTTCGCCTGCCGCGGACGCTCTCGGCATTCGCCACCGGAGGGCTTCTGGCGGTGGCGGGTGCCTTGATGCAGGTGCTGTTGCGCAACCCGTTGGCAGACCCTTATGTACTGGGTCTGTCCGGTGGTGCGGCGGTCGGCGCGCTGCTGGCCATGCTGGCAGGGCTTGGCGGCCTGCTGGTGTCCGGTTCTGCCTTTGCCGGGGCTTTGCTGTCTACCCTGATGGTGTTCGGACTTGCCCATGGTACCGGCAGCTGGACGCCGTCGCGGTTATTATTGACCGGCGTGGTCGTGGCTGCGGGCTGGGGCGCGGTGATTACCCTGATGCTGGCCGTCAGCCCCGCGCAGCGTTTGCCGGGCATGCTGTACTGGCTAATGGGGGATGTGTCCTACGCCCGCTCGCCCTGGCCTGCGTTGGGGTTGCTTTTCCTGGTGTGCCTGTTGGTGGTGCCCCTCGGCCGAAGCTTGAACGTGCTGGCCCGGGGCCCGATGCAGGCAGCGGCCCTGGGCGTGTCAGTGCGGCCGCTTGAGTGGATGATCTACATACTGGCCAGCCTGCTGACGGCAACCGCCGTCACCATGGCCGGCAGCATCGGGTTTGTGGGTCTGGTAGTGCCCCACATGCTGAGACTGGTGCTGGGTAACGACCAGCGACTGATCCTCCCGGCCTGCGCCCTGGCCGGCGGCGCCCTGTTGGTGCTGGCGGATACCTTGGCGCGGGTAGTGATCGCGCCGGAGCAGTTGCCGGTGGGGGTGATCACGGCGCTGCTGGGCGTGCCCACCTTCCTCTACTTACTGTATCGGAGCCGCTGATGAATCCGTTGCAGACCAGACAATTGGTGATCGACATTCCCGGCAGGCCCGACGGCCAGCCGCTGAATTTTACCATCGAGCCGGGGCAGATCTGGGGTGTGCTGGGTCCGAACGGCGCCGGTAAAACCACCCTGTTGCACACCCTGGCAGGTCTTCGGGCGCCGCGCAGCGGTGAGGTCTGTCTTGGCGAGCGTTCACTGACCGATTGGAAGCGACGGCAGGTTTCGCAGCAACTGGGATTGGTGTTTCAGGACCGGCAGGATGGTTTTCCCGCGACAGTGCTGGAAACCGCATTGATTGGTCGCCACCCCTGGCTGTCCCCCTGGCAGATGGAGTCCGGTGAGGATGAGCGTATCGCCAGGCAGGCCCTGGAAAAACTGGATGTGGGTCACCTCAGCGATCGCCTGGTTAATACCCTCTCCGGCGGCGAACGCCAGCGAGTTGCGATTGCGACGTTACTGACTCAAGCGCCTGATACCTTGTTGCTGGACGAGCCCACCAACCATCTGGATCTTCATCACCAAGTGTCGGTACTTGAGTTGTTAACAGCGCAGGCGAGTGGCGGACACTCGGTATTCATGTGTTTGCACGATCTGAACCTGGCATCGCGGTGGTGTGATCATTTACTGCTGATGTTTCCTGATGGTGAAGCGTGTTGGGGACCAGCAAAAAAGATGCTGGTTCCATCAGCACTGGAGCGATTATACGATCAGGCATTGTTATCGGTAGAAGTGGATGGAGTCCCGTTATTCGTGCCCAGGAAGACCTAGTAACAAGTCTGCAGAAGTGATCGGAGGCACCCTTCCGGGACCGTCAAAAACATGGATGTTTTTGTCGAGCGTACAGGGACGTATCCACAGCGTGTCCCGGAAGGGTGCCTCCGATCACTGCCGCCCCCACTTTTGAGGACAAGGTGAATCGATGAAAGCAACCGTAGCAGCCGCAATGATTACCGCCCCCGGCTCAGGCCAGGGCAAATCCATGGTGACCGCAGCACTGGCCAGACTGCACCGCAACGCCGGGCGAAAAGTCAGGGTGTTCAAACACGGACCGGACTATCTGGACCCCATGGTATTGGAAGTTGCTTCCGGGCAACCCGTGTATCAGTTGCACCCCTGGATGACCGGCGAAGACGAGTGCCGCTGGCGCTTAACCGAAGCCGCCCAGGAGGCCGATCTGATTCTGGTGGAAGGCTCCATGGGGCTTTTTGATGGCGACCCGTCCACTGCCGACCTTGCCAAACTGATGGGCATTCCCGCGCTTCCGGTTATCGATGCCCGGGGCATGGCTCAGACCTTTGGCGCCGTGGCGCTTGGGCTTGCGACATTTGATCCCGAGCTGCCGGTTTATCAGGTGATCGCCAACCGCATTGGCAGCCCCCGCCATGGGGATTTGTTGCGGGAAAGCTTGCCGGATGGCATCAGCCTGCTAGGGGCGATTCCCCGCAACGAAGCCATGAACATTCCGGACCGCCACCTGGGCCTGGTTCAGGCCGGCGAGCTGGGTGATCTGGAACAGCGCCTGGATGCTGCCGCCGAAGTGCTGACGGAGGCGGGTCTGGATGGCTTGCCGCAGCAGGTCACCCTGACCGCCGAGGCACCGCAACCGCAACCCCGGTTGCTGGAAGGCGTGCGTATTGCCATTGCCCGGGATGCGGCCTTCAGTTTTCTTTACCGCGGGAATCTGGATCTGCTGGAACAGATGGGGGCAGAGCTGACCTTCTTCTCCCCGCTGACCGATACGGCATTACCGGAGGCAGACGCCCTGTGGTTGCCCGGTGGCTATCCCGAACTGCATGGCGCCACGCTGTCCGCAAACGCACCGATGCTGGACGCGATCCGTCAGCATCACTCGGCCGGAAAGCCCATGTTGGCAGAGTGCGGCGGGTTGATGGCCTGCACGGACACACTGGTGGATAAAAACGGCGACAGCCATGCCATGCTGGGCCTGATGCCGGGCCGCGTGGAAATGGCCGGCAAATTACAGGCGCTGGGGCTGCAAAGCCTGGCTACAAAGCAGGGCGAACTGCGGGGCCACACCTACCATCATTCCCGCCTGGACACCGACTGGGTTCCCGTGGCTCGCACCCGCAAGGCCGCGGGCACCGAGGCAGAGCCGGTGTTCTGCCAAAACGGGCTAGTGGCCAGTTACTTTCACGGTTATTTTCCCTCGGCGCCGTCGCTGGTGGCCGCCATTTTCCGGGGCGAAGCCCTTCAGATACAGGAGCATCCTCATGCGTGAACGCGCCAAAAATCCGCAACGCCATGCTCAACGCATGGAAGCCAAACAGAAAATCATGCAGGAGCGCATTGCCCGTGCCCAGAAAGAACAGGGCGTATTGCTGGTGCTCACCGGTCCCGGCAAGGGCAAAAGCAGCTCCGGCTTTGGTATGGCTGCACGCTCCCTTGGCCACGGCATGAAAGTGGGTATCGTGCAGTTCATCAAGGGTGCATTCAGCACCGGGGAACAGGCGTTTTTCAGCAACCTGCCCAATGTGGACTATCACGTCATGGGCCAGGGCTATACCTGGGACACCCAGGATCGCGAAAAAGACGTCGCCGCTGCCAACGCTGCCTGGGATATCGCCGCGAAAATGCTCAAAGACGACAGCTATCACCTGGTGTTGCTGGACGAGCTCAATATTGCGCTCAAATACGATTACATCGAACTCGACCGGGTGCTGGACGACCTGCAGGGGCGGCCTGAAATGCAGCATGCTGTGGTCACCGGCCGCTCGGCACCACAGGAACTGATTGACCTGGCTGACACGGTGACCGAAATGGGCGTGGTGAAACACGCCTTCAAGGATCAGGGCATCAAAGCGCAAAAGGGCATCGAACTGTAAATGGTTACGCTGATGGTTCAGGGCACCACCTCTGACGCGGGCAAAACCACCGTGGTCGCTGCCCTTTGCCGTTGGTTGGCCCGGCAGGGTGTCTCGGTGGCGCCGTTCAAGCCTCAAAACATGGCGCTGAACAGCGCGGTCACCGTGGATGGCGGGGAAATTGGCCGTTCGACAGCCCTGCAGGCTCTGGCCTGTGGCCTTGAGCCACACAGTGATATGAACCCGGTGCTGCTGAAACCCCAGAGCGACCGCGGGGCCCAGGTGATCCTGAGGGGCCAGGTGCACGGCAACATGGATGCGTTGGATTACCATGCCTATAAGGCCGAGGCCATGACGTCGGTGCTGGCGGCCTGGAAAGCCCTCAGTCAGCGATACGATGTGATCATTGCCGAGGGCGCTGGCAGCCCGGCGGAAATTAACCTGCGCGCCAACGACATCGCCAATATGGGTTTTGCCGAAGCCGCCAACTGCCCGGTATTGCTGGTGGGCGACATCGACCGGGGTGGGGTATTTGCGCAGCTGGTCGGTACGCTGGAACTGGTGTCAGAATCGGAACAGGCCCGCACCTGCGGTTTCGTGATCAATCGGTTCCGGGGTGATAAAGCGTTGCTGGACCCGGGGCTCGACTGGCTGACCGAACGCACCGGCAAACCCGTTGTCGGCGTGCTGCCTTACCTCCACGGTTTAGTGATTGATGCCGAAGACAGTGTCAGCACCGGCGGCGACAGTGACGACGATGCGCTAAACGTCATCGTCCCGCTTGTACCGCGCATCAGCAACCACAACGATTTCGACCCGTTGCGATTGCACCCCAAAATCAACCTGCAGTTTATCTCGCCGGATCAGCCGATACCGCCGGCGGACCTTATTATCCTGCCCGGCAGCAAAAGCACCCGCACCGATCTTGCGTGGCTGCAATCACAGGGTTGGTCGCAAGCCATCCGGAAGCACCTTCGCTACGGCGGCAAGCTCTTCGCCATTTGTGGCGGCTTCCAGATGCTGGGTAACACAGTGGAAGACCCTGACGGGCTGGAAGGCGAACCGGGAACGACGGAAGGCCTGGGTTTGCTGGATATGAGCACCCGAATGGTCGCTGGCAAGCAATTGAAGAACGTGAAGGGCTGCTTTGAAACAGCACTCGGGGGCTCGGCTGGCACAGCCTTATCCGGCTATGAAATGCACAACGGCGTGACTCATGGCCCGGCTCTGGGTCGTCCGATGGCGTCGTTGAAAAGGGGCAATGAAAAAGGCCCCGATGGCGCAGTCAGCGACGATGATCAAATCATGGGCACGTATGTACACGGCATCTTTGACGAGCCCGCTGCCTGCGAACAGATACTGGCCTGGGCCGGGTTAGGCGCAGGCACCCAAGCGGTGGATTATCGCCAGCACCGACTCACCCAACTGGACCGGCTGGCAGATCAGATAGAGCAGCATCTGGACACACATTGGCTTCGCCAGACGCTTGGCCTGCAAGGACACTCTGAATGAGCCATGACCCGAATCGCTCATTCTCGGCGTTCATCGAAGCCGCCCACCACTAGATCTCCGTTTATTCGACGTCAGCCGTCGGCTCCTGGTTTAACAATGACGGCTTTTTCAGGGCCCTCAGGAACAGATCCCGTTCTTCCGCGATGGCCAGGGCACACTGCTCGGCATTCTCGTCGGAGAGATCTTTAACCTTGCCTTTTAGAAAGACCATGATTTCCTCTGACAGCTCCAGCATTTTGTCCCGGGCGTCCGCGTCAGCCTTGTTTGCAAACAGCATTTTCTCCGGGTTCTTCAATGCCATGTCCTGCCCGTCCCTCTCCGAAAAATAAAGTGCCTGTACAGCCATCTGCCTGTTCTCCTGTAAGCTTCCCGTCAGGATGTAGTGTTAGCGGGATCAATCGTTCAGTGCGGAGGGTAACACTGACACTGTATAAAAATACAGTTAGTTGTGCCTGGCCTGCTGAACGCCGACCATTTTAACGGCTTGAGGGATCAACACGATATGAAGCTCATTATCGCAAACAAAAATTACTCCTCCTGGTCGCTCCGGCCCTGGCTCCTGATGGCTGCCCACGACCTGCCTTTCGAAGAGGTACGCATTCCGCTGGATCAGCCCGATACCGCCGCCAGGATCGCCGAGCATAGCATAGCAAAGCAGGTAAGGTGCCGGTTCTGAAGGATGGCGCCGTGACGGTCTGGGATTCACTGGCGATTTGCGAATACATTTCCGAACAGTATCTGGAAGGCCGGGGATGGCCTGCCGATGCAGCTGCCCGCGCCGAGGCAAGAGCCTGCAGTGCGGAGATGCATTCGGGCTTGCAGGCTATCCGGGGGCAAATGCCGATGAACTGCCGAGCAACCGGTCGCAATGTGCCCATGACGCCGGAACTGGAAAAAGAAATTGCCCGCGTTGACAGCCTCTGGTCCGTTTGCCGCGCGAAATACGCCGCACTGGGGCCCTGGATGTTTGGCGCATTTTCCATTGCCGACTGCATGTTCGCGCCCGTCGCGTCCCGTTTCGCAACCTATGGCGTTGCCCTCTCCGAATCAGCTGCGCAATACCAGCAGCAGGTTCTGAATCACGACAAGATGAAACTGTGGATTGCCGATGGGCAGGCAGAAACCGAAGTGGTTGAGGCGGACGAGGCTGGTCAGTAGTTAACCTACCAAGACGAACACCCCTAAAAACTGGATAATGACGCGCATTGATATCGGCGGCGCGCCACATTCTCCAATTCGGGTAGTTAGTTCATGGAAATCAACGTCAATTTTCTCGACAACCTCAGACTTGAAGCCAAGTTTGATGATTTCACTGTCGTCACCGATCAGCCCATCCGCTACAAAGGCGACGGTTCGGCGCCCAGCCCGTTTGACTACTTTCTGGCGTCTTCGGCGCTTTGTGCGGCCTATTTTGTCAGGGTTTACTGCAAAGCCCGGGATATCCCGACGGACAACATCCGGCTGTCCCAGAACAACATCGTGGACCCGGAAAACCGCTACAACCAGATCTTCAAGATTCAGGTAGAACTGCCAGAGAACCTCTCCGACAAAGACCGCCAGGGCATCATGCGTTCCATCGACCGCTGCACCGTCAAGAAGGTGGTTCAGACCGGGCCGACCTTTGAAATCGAACAGGTCGAAAGCCTGGACGAGGATGCGCAGGCTCTGCTGATGACTGCACCGGCCGGCGAAGGCAACACTTACATCGAGGGCAAAGACCTGCCCCTGGAGCAGACGATCGCCAACATGACCGGGATTCTGGCGGATCTGGGCATGAAGATCGAAATCGCGTCCTGGCGCAACATTGTGCCCCACGTGTGGTCCCTGCACATTCGCGATGCCGCCTCGCCCATGTGTTTTACCAACGGCAAAGGTTCGACCAAAGAGAGCGCGTTGTGCTCTGCGCTGGGCGAATTCATTGAGCGCCTGAGCTGCAACTTCTTCTACAACGACCAGTTCTTCGGCGAGGAGATCGCCAACAGCGATTTCGTTCATTACCCCAACGAAAAGTGGTTCCAGCCCGGCCCCAACGACGAATTGCCTGAGGGCATTCTGGACGACCATTGCCTGGCCATCTACAACCCGGACGGCGAAGTACACGGCAGCAACCTGATCGACACCAACTCCGGCAAAACCAAGCGCGGCATTGTGTCACTACCGTTCGTGCGCCAGTCCGATAAAGAAGTGGTGTACTTCCCCTCCAACCTGATCGAAAACCTGTTCCTCAGTAACGGTATGAGTGCCGGCAACACCCTTCACGAAGCGCAGGTGCAGTGCCTGTCCGAGATCTTCGAGCGGGCGGTGAAGAAGCAGATCATTGAAGAAGAGATGGCCCTGCCGGACGTGCCCCAGAATGTGCTGGATAAGTACCCGCAGATCGTTGAGGGCATCAAGGCGCTGGAACAGCAGGGCTTCCCGATTCTGGTGAAAGACGCCTCCCTGGGCGGCCAGTTCCCGGTGATGTGCGTAACCCTGATGAACCCGCGAAACGGCGGTGTGTTTGCGTCTTTCGGCGCGCACCCGAGTTTCGAGGTGGCACTGGAACGCAGCCTGACCGAACTGTTGCAGGGCCGCAGCTTCGAAAATCTAAACGACGTACCTGCGCCTACCTTCAACAGCCAGGCGGTGACTGAGCCCAACAACTTCGTTGAACACTTCATTGACTCCACCGGCGTGGTGTCCTGGCGGTTCTTCAATGCGAAATCCGATCTGGAATTCGTGGAGTGGGACTTCTCAGGCACCAACGATGAAGAAGCGAATACCCTGTTCGGGATTCTCGAGGATCTCGGCAAGGAAGTGTACGTCGCTACCCATGAAGATCTGGGCGCACCCGTGTGCCGCATACTGGTGCCGGGCTATTCCGAAGTCTATCCGGTGGAAGATCTTGTGTGGGACAACACCAACATGGCGCTGGACTACCGGGAAGACATCCTCAATCTGCACGCCCTGAGCGAGGATCAACTGGCGGATCTGGCCGAGAGACTGGAGGCCAGCCAGCTCGACAACTACATGACCATCACCAGCCTGATCGGCATCGAGTTTGATGAAAACACCGTGTGGGGTCAGCTCACCATTCTGGAACTGAAACTGCTGATCTGCCTGGCCCTGCAATGGCGCGAGGAAGCGCTGGAGTTCGTGGACATGTTCCTGCAGTTCAACGACAACACCGTTGAGCGCAACCTGTTCTACCGCGCCGTGAACGCCGTTCTGGAGATCACCCTGGACGACGCACTGGAATTGGACGATTATCTGGCCAACCTGAAGCGCATGTATGGCGAAAAGACCATGGACGATGTGGTTGGCCTGGTGGAAGGCACCGAGCGTTTCCACGGCCTGACGCCGACCAACATGCAGCTGGAAGGGCTGGAGAAGCATCAGCGGTTGATCGAAAGCTACAGGAAACTGCACGCGGCGCGGGCGGCAAAAGCGTCGATCTAGCCGCTGACAAAATAGTCGGCGCGGGTGCTGTACAAATGTTATGTGGTTGCCAACGTGAGGTAGGTACAGTTGACGTATTACATTACGAAAGTCGCAGTGACCGCCATTCTGGTCGTCCTCATATCGGAAATTTCTAAACGCAGCTCATTCATCGGAGCGGTTCTTGCCTCAGTGCCGCTAACGTCCGTTTTGGCAATGCTGTGGCTTTATATAGATACCGGGGATATCGGCAAAGTCAGTGCGTTTGCAGGCAATGTCGCCTGGTTGGTTTTGCCATCGCTGGCGTTGTTTATTGCGTTACCGGTTCTGTTGGCGCAGGGGATCAATTTTTATCTCAGCCTTGCGGGTTCAATCGGTATTACCGCAATCTGTTATGGGTTAATGCTGGTGGTCCTGCGTTATTACGGGGTTGACCTGTAAATTCCGCATAATCAGACGCAGTAGCACGCGGCGCATCCCCTGGCGGATCTATTGGCGGCGATGGAGAGTCATCTGGCGGCCGAGGCTGCTAATCCATTCCCCTGCAGGGAAAGGTGTGTAGCGGGAATAGCGGCTATACTATTCGTCCGTGGTGTTGAGAGGCTGGCAAATTAGGGATGATTGGCGGCGTGTCACGGGTAGTAGATTGCCATCAATAAGGCCGTGGAAATTCCAATGAATAAACCCGTCGTTGAAGTAGAAAGCACTCATTTTTTGCCTGTGGGTCTTTCAGACCGCATTGCTTATCGCTTCGTCCGCTTTATGCGGTTTTTCGCGGATGCGTTTTTTTCCGGGCGTTATGGCCATCGTGCGGTGGTATTGGAAACCGTCGCGGCAGTGCCGGGAATGGTGGCCGGGAATATCCAGCACCTTAGCTCACTGCGTCGAATGAAAAACGACGACGGCTGGATCCATACGTTGCTGGATGAAGCCGAAAATGAGCGCATGCATCTGCTGACCTTTGTTCAGATTGCACAGCCAACGACCTTCGAACGCCTGCTTATTATCATTGCGCAGGGCGTTTTCTATAACGCGTTTTTCCTGCTCTATCTTCTGTCCAGCAAAACGGCCCATCGCATTGTCGGTTATCTGGAAGAAGAAGCCGTTTACAGTTACACGGAATACCTGGAAGGCGTGGATAGCGGCAAATACGAGAATGTCCCCGCGCCGCAGGTGGCGATTGACTACTGGCAGCTACCCCAGGATGCCAGTTTGCGAGAGGTGATCGTCGCGGTCAGAGCCGATGAGGCGAAACACCGGGATGTAAACCACGGCTTTGCAGATCAGCTGAATACCGTCCGAAGCTGACTTGCTGGGTCCGGATTAAACCGCCCTGACACCGGAGTCAGGTTCTGTCGCGTCACGTTTGTCATCAACCACCAGCTTCAGCACTTCGGCCCCGGTCTGAACCATGGGTTCGAAGTTTGCTGTTGCGCCGGAAGTCAGGTCGGTGACGCGTCGACGACGGTAGATGGCGTAGCTGCCGAGCAGGCTCAGCGCGCCCGCAATGTAGAAAGGCAAAGCATGGCTCCCCAACGTGCTCATCAAGGTTCCCGCCAATACAGGCGCCACCGCGCAACCTGCCCCGTGCAATACCAGCATGTCTGATGAACCGGAAGCCACCTCGCCGGGTTGCAACTGATCAATCAGTTGGGCGACGGCCAGGGGATACAGCGAAAACGCCAGCCCGCCCCAGATAAAGTAAAGCGTCAACAGGCCGGCCTGGCCGGGTGCAAAGGGAATCATGGCGGCAACAGCCGCAGCCGTTAACGCCACGCAGGTCATGACTTTTGGGCGGTCATGACGGTCGGAGAAACGCCCGATAGGAATCTGCAGCAAGGCGCCCCCCACAATAGCCAGGCTCATCACCAGGCCCACTACAACGGCGTCAAAACCCAACTGGATGACATATACCGGGGTCATCGCCCAGAAGGCACCCATTGCCAGCCCCGACAACGAGGCCGAGGCAACGGCCAGGGGCGCGAAACCGATCAGTGCCCTGAGGCTGCTTTTCGGGCGGTCCGAAATAACCGGCTGGTCGCGACGGGTCAGGGTGATCGGAAGCAGTGCCCAACAAATCAGAATGGAGACCAGGGCGAATAATAAAAAACTGTCCGGGCTACCAAGCCGCAGAATCTGCTGGGCAATTGCCAGCGCACCGAGATTGACCACCATATAGATGGCGAAGACCCGCCCGCGCTCCTGGCTCGCCGCCTGGCTGTTCAACCAGCTTTCTATCACTGTAATCAGGGTTATGTAAGACAGCCCATAAATGAAGCGCAGCGCCAGCCAGGCCAGAGGTTCAATGAAAATAAGGTGTAGCAGGGCAGCCGAGGCACAAATTGAGGCACAGAATGCGAAGGTGCGAATGTGACCCATGCGCCGGATCAGCCGGCCGCTAACCCAGGTGCCACAGATAAAGCCGATGAAATAGGCAGACATGATCATGCCGAGCGTGGCGCTGGAGAGCCCTTCGCTGGTGCCTCTGAGCGTCAGTAGCGTATTGATCAGGCCGTTTCCCAGTAGCAGAAACGCGACGCTGAACAGGATCGAACGAATAGGTTTGAGCACTGACAGAAAAGCCATGATGGTGTCCTGGTTATACAGTCCATCAAATACAGCAGGATATGTGCCAGCCTCGCCCCGGCCGCTGGCTAAAAGATTGATTGAGTCTATACTTTAAGTCCCACCGTCAGTACGACATTTACCGCAGGAGGCGCCAAATGACTGTTGACAAGGAACCCTCATCGAATCCCGAAGAAGATCTGGCTACCCGATTTCCCACGGCTTATACCATATTGTTTTTACTTATTATCCTCGTTGCAGCGCTGACCTGGATTGTCCCTGCCGGACAATATGAGCGCGCCATGAATGAAGAAGTCGGGCGTGACATTGCGGTGCCCGGCACCTACCAGACTGTTGACCCAAACCCGCAGGGCTTCGTGGAGGTGATGCTGGCGCCCACGGCGGGCTTCTATGATCCGGATAGCTACGCCGCAAACGCCATCGATGTCGCCCTGTTCGTTCTGTTTCTGGGTGGTTTCCTGGGCGTGATGAACGCCACCGGTGCCATCGATACCGGCATTCGAAGTGCCATGCACCGGCTTGAAGGCCGGGAGATATGGATGATCCCGATACTGATGACGTTGTTTGCGCTGGGCGGGACAACCTACGGCATGGCCGAGGAGACCCTGGCTTTCTACGCCATTCTTATTCCGGTGATTATTTCGGCGGGGTATGACGCGGTCACCGCGGTCGCGATCATTCTCGTCGGTGCCGGTATCGGGGTGCTGGGGTCCACTATTAACCCGTTTGCCACCGTGATTGCCTCGAACGCTGCCGATATTCCGTTTACGGACGGCATCGTGCTGCGGTTTGTGTTGCTGGTGGGTGGCCTCATTATTTGTGCAGCCTACGTTATGCGCTATGCGCAGCGAGTCAAGGCCGACCCTTCCTGTTCCGTGGTTGCAAAACAGCGGGATGCCCACCGCAAACTGTTCCTGCAGGGCCACGATGAACTGGATAACTTTGAGCTGACAGGCACCCAGAAAATTGCTCTGGTTATCTTCACGGTTACCTTCGTCGTGATGATCTGGGGCGTGTCGTCTCAGGGCTGGTGGATGGCCCAGATGGGCTCGCTTTTCTTTGGTTCTGCCATCGTGATTGGCCTTGTAGCGAGACTGGGTGAGAAAAAGCTGACCGGCAGCTTTGTCGACGGCGCCCGCGACCTGTTGGGCGTGGCCCTGGTGGTCGGGCTGGCCCGGGGCATTGTGGTAATCATGGAGCAGGGCATGATTGCCGACACCATCCTTCACAGTGCCGAAACCACGCTTGGCGGATTGCCGGAATTGGCCTTTATCAACCTGATGTTCTGGATTGAGGTGGGCATGAGCTTTTTCGTGCCGTCTTCATCCGGTCTGGCTGTGCTCTCGATGCCGATTCTGGCGCCGCTGGCGGATTTTGCCGATGTCGGGCGCGACCTGGTGGTCACCGCTTACCAGGCCGCCAACGGACTGGTGAATCTGATCAACCCGACCTTTGCCGTGGTGGTGGGTGGTTTGGCCATTGGCCGCATTTCCTACGACCGATGGCTGGCGTTTATCTGGCCATTGCTGCTGATCCTGACGGTCTTTATCACCGTGGTGATCAGTGTTGGCGCCTTTTTGTAACGTCATAAAAACCCGGGCAAAGGAGCATGCGACATGACCGAACAGACACTGGGCGTTCATTCCGAAACCGGCACTCTGCGGCAGGTAATCGTCTGCCGCCCGGGGCTGGCCCACCGAAGATTGACCCCTTCCAACTGCGATGCCTTGTTGTTTGACGACGTTTTCTGGGTCAAGCAGGCGCAGAAAGACCATGACGTATTCGCCGGGCTGATGCGTGACCGGGGCGTAGACGTGCTGGACGTCAACGAACTGCTGGCAGAGACCCTGGCTATTCCCGAGGCACGGGCCTGGATTCTGGATAACCGCATCACCTGGAACCACATCGGGGTGGGCATGGTGTCTGACCTGCGAGCCTGGATGGAAGAGCTGTCCGGCCAGGCGCTGGCGGAGTTCCTGATTGGTGGGCTGGAGGTGGGCGACCTGCCGTTTGATCCGGTCGGGCTTTTCGGCAACCACCTGGGGCCGCACGGGTTTGTGCTGCCACCGCTGCCGAACTTCCTGTTCACCCGGGACAACAGTGCCTGGATTTATGGCGGCGTCACTCTCAATCCCATGTACTGGGCCGCCCGGAAGCCGGAAACCCTCCTGATGAGCGCGATCTACCGCTACCATCCAAAGTTCGCCGGCAAGGTCAACGTGCATTGGGGTGACCCCTGCGAAGACCATGCTCTGGCGACCCTTGAGGGCGGCGATATTATGCCCGTTGGCAATGGCGCTGTGCTGGTGGGTATGGGGGAACGATCATCCCCCCAGGCCATCGGTCAGTTGGCCTCGGCCTTGTTTGCAAACGGTAGTGCGGAACGTGTGATTGCCTGCCAGATCCCCAGGACCCGTTCTGCCATGCATCTGGACACCGTGTTCACCTTTTGCGGCGGCAATGTGGTGACCAGTTTCAAGGAAGTGGCTGACGAGATGGTTTGTTATGACCTGCGCCCGGGCAAAGATGGCAAACACCTGTCTTTTCGGCAGGACCCCCGGCCGTTGTTTGAGGTGGTTGCCGATGTTCTGGGTTACCCGTCCCTGGAGGTGGTTGCCACGGGCGGCGATACCCCGGCCGAGCGCGAACGGGAACAGTGGAACGATGGCAATAACGTACTCGCACTGAGCCCGGGCGTTGTGATCGGATACGACCGCAACGACGACACCAATGCTGCCCTGGAAGCGGCGGGCATCGAGGTGCTGGCTATTCCCGGCGCAGAATTGGGCCGGGGTAGAGGGGGTGGGCGCTGTATGAGTTGCCCGACCATCCGGGATGCCGTCTGACACGCAAGGAGCAACGTTATGGCTTTCAATCTCAAAAACCGGCATTTTCTGACCCTGCGCGACTTTACGCCCCGGGAAATCAGTTTTCTGCTCAAGCTTTCCACCGATCTGAAAACCGCCAAATATGCCGGTACTGAAGTGCCGCAATTAAAGGGCAAGGACATAGCGCTGATCTTCGAAAAGAACTCCACTCGAACCCGGGTGGGATTCGAAGTGGCGGCGTTTGATCAGGGCGCCAGAGTGACTTATCTGGGGCCGACCGGCACCCACATTGGCCACAAGGAGTCGGTGAAGGATACCGCCCGGGTGCTGGGAAGGGTGTATGACGCGATCGAATACCGGGGCTTCGGCCAGACGGTGGTTGAAGAACTGGCACAGTATGCGGGCGTTCCCGTCTACAACGGCCTGACCAACGAGTTCCATCCCACCCAGATTCTTGCAGACTTTCTGACCATGCAGGAAAACGTGGAAAAGCCCCTGCGGGACGTGGCCTATGTGTTCATCGGCGACGCCGCCAATAACATGGGTGACAGCTTGCTGATCGGCGGTGTCAAGATGGGTATGGACGTGCGTCTGTGCGCGCCCCGGGCATGCTGGCCCAGCGAAGCGATCCAGAACGAAGCCCAGGCTATTGCCGGTGAAACCGGTGCGCGGATTATGATTACGGAGGACATAGACCCTGCCGTGGCCGGCGTGGATTTTGTCTACACCGACGTCTGGGTATCCATGGGCGAGCCCAAAGAAAAGTGGGCAGAGCGCATCAAGCTGTTGTTGCCCTACCAGGTCAACGCCGCACTGATGGAAAGAACCGGCAACGCCCGGGCAAAGTTCATGCACTGCCTGCCTGCGTTTCACAATACCGAAACCACCGTGGGCAAGGAGATGCAGGCGGAGTTCGGCATTGATGCGATGGAAGTTACCGAGGATGTTTTCGAAAGCCCTGCCTCTATTGTGTTCGACCAGGCAGAGAATCGCATGCACACCATCAAGGCGGTACTCGTCGCTACTCTGGGAAGCTGATATGGGGGATTGGATATGCTTGTGGTAGCAGCCCTTGGCGGCAACGCCCTGTTGCGTCGCGGTGAACCGCTGACGGCCCAGGCCCAGCGCGCAAACATCAAAGTTGCCGCTGCGTCACTGGCCAAAATCGTCCGGGCCGGCCATCAGCTCGTGGTCACCCACGGCAACGGGCCCCAGATTGGCTTGCTGGCTTTGCAGGGTGCAGCCTACAAACCGGATGAAGCCTACCCGCTGGATGTGCTGGGGGCCGAAACCGATGGCATGATCGGCTATGTCATCGAGCAGGAACTGGAGAATGCCCTGGGTCATGACCGGCCGGTGGCCACCCTGTTGACTCAGGTGGTGGTGGACAAGAAGGATCCGGCCTTCAGCAAGCCCACGAAGTTTGTAGGGCCGGTTTATGAAAGAGAGGAAGCGCAGACCAGGGCCGATGCCGCAGGCTGGCAGATCGCCCGGGATGGCGATAAATGGCGGCGGGTCGTGCCCTCGCCCAGGCCCCTGGAAATTCCCGACACGCGCGTGCTGCAGCTGTTGTTGGAACAGGGCGTTATCGTGATTTGCACCGGTGGTGGTGGCATTCCCGTGCTGCGCCGTGACGATGGCAGCCTGATCGGTGTGGAGGCGGTAATCGATAAGGATGCCGCCACCGCCCTGCTGGCCCGCCAGCTTGGTGCCGATGCGTTGCTGCTTCTTACAGATGTGGACGCCATCTATCGTGATTTTGGAAAGGATACTGCCGCCCCTATCCACCAACTGACCCTGGAAGAAGCCCGTCACCTTGACCTGCCGGAAGGGTCCATGGGCCCGAAAATGACCGCCGCAGGTGATTTCGCGGAAAGCGGGGGGTTCAGTGGTATCGGTAAGCTGGGCGATGCCCTGGATATACTCGAGCGCCGGGCAGGTACCTGTGTCGTCAATTAGGCCATTGAAAGAGCAATCCGCGGACCTGCATTGGCATGGAATGGGTGCCCCCGAGGCCAGAGAGCACTTGCAGGCAACCGCACCTCTATCCGCTGAAGACTCTCTTTCTCGTCTTGCCGAGTATGGGGAGAACCGCCTACCGGAAGGAAAGGTTAGCGGATCCTGGGCCAGGCTCGGGCGCCAGCTTCGTAATTTCCTGATTTACGTTTTGTTGGCAGCGGCTGCAATTACCGGAGCGCTCGGCCATTGGGTGGATGCTGGCGTCATTCTGGCGGTGGTGGTAATCCAGACCCTGGTTGGTTTTATCCAGGAGGGCAAGGCTGAGCAGGCGCTGTCTGCCATTCGGCATATGCTGGCGCCCAAGGCCCGGGTGGTCCGGAACGATGGCCAGCATCAGGTGGATGCTACCGACCTGGTTCCCGGAGACACCATACTGTTGGAGCCGGGCGATCGCGTTCCCGCCGATATTCGGCTGGGAAAATGCCACAACCTGAAAATAGAAGAAGCCATTCTCACCGGTGAGTCAGAGGCGGTAGAGAAATCACCGGAACCGGTCGAAGACGGGGCCGCACTTGGCGACCAGACCGGTATGGCGTTTTCCGGAACCATGGTATCAACAGGCACCGGGAGTGGGGTTGTGGTCCGCACCGGGGCAGCCACAGAGATTGGCCGGATCTCCGGCCTGCTGGCCGGGACCCGTTCCCTGAAGACGCCTTTGCTGGAACAGATGGACCGGTTTGCCCGGACGCTGTCCATCATTGTGATCATCGCGGGACTGGCCATTTTTGCCGGTGGCCTGATGTTGAGCGAACTGCCGTTTCGAGAACTTTTCATGGCCGTGGTTGGCCTGACTGTTGCTGCTATTCCGGAAGGTCTGCCCGCCATACTCACCATTACCCTGGCTATCGGCGTGCGCCAGATGGCGCGCCGCAAAGCGGTCGTTCGGCGCATGCCTGTTATTGAGTCACTGGGAGCCGTGTCGGTCATCTGCTCTGACAAAACCGGCACCCTCACCCGCAACGAAATGATGGTGACCAGCGCCGTCCAGGGTCGCCAGCGGCTGGAAGTGACCGGCGAGGGTTATGAGCTGGAAGGCACGGTGGTGCGAGACGATCAGCCTGCGGATGTCGCCGGGCCGTTAGCGGAGCTGGCTCACGCGGCTGCGCTTTGTAACGATGCCCATCTGGATTTCCGCGAGGGTCAGCCCCGCATTCACGGCGACCCGATGGAAGCTGCGCTGAAGGTTTTTGCGCACAAGGCGTCGTTTGATATCGAAACCAGCGCCGGCGAATGGCCCCGCAAGGATGAAATCCCTTTCGACACCCAGACCCGGTTCATGGCCACTCTAAACCACGATCATCACGGCCACGCTGTGGTTTATCTGAAGGGAGCGCCCGAAAGGATACTGGACATGTGCGAGGCCGAGCTGACAGAAAGCGGTGAGGCGGCCCCGCTGGAACGAGACTGGTGGGACCAGGTGATTGCCGACATGGCATCCGAGGGGCTGAGGGTGCTCGCGCTGGCTCGCAAAAACGTGCCCCGGGGAGCCGCAGAACTGGCCGTGGAGGACCTGAGCTCAGGGGTGGAACTGTTGGGCGTGGTGGGTTTGCTGGACCCACCCCGGCAGGAGGCTATTCGTGCCATTTCCGACTGTTATGCCGCTGGTATCCGCGTCAAAATGATCACCGGCGATCACGCCCTCACTGCCGGGGCAATCGCCCGCAAGCTGGGGCTGCGGAACACGGAACGGGTATTAACCGGGAAGGAGCTGGATGGTCTGAGCGCCGAGGCGCTACAAACACTTGCGACGGAAGTGGATGTTTTCGCCCGCACCAGTCCGGAACATAAACTGAGGCTGGTGGAAGCCCTGCAGGCCCAGCACGGGGTGGTTGCCATGACCGGCGATGGGGTCAACGACGCGCCGGCCCTGAAACGGGCCGACGTTGGTATTGCCATGGGCGTCAAGGGCTCGGAAGCGGCGCGTGAGGCATCATCCGTGGTGCTGCTGGATGATAATTTTGCCAGCATTGTGGCGGCCGTCCGTGAGGGGCGCACGGTCTACGCCAACCTGAAGAAGGCTATTGCGTTTATTCTGCCCATCAATGGTGGCGAGTCCGTCAGTCTTGTTGCGGCGTTGCTGTTGGGTCTGGCACTGCCCATTTCGGCACTGCAGATTCTCTGGGTGAACATGGTCAGCTCTGTTGTGCTGGCCATGACCCTGGCGTTTGAACCACCAGAGCCGGACGTGATGAAGCATCCTCCGAGGCCAAGAGAACGGTCTTTAATGCAGGGTTTTCTACTCTGGCGGGTGTTTTTCGTATCGCTGTTGTTTCTGGCGGGGATATTCGCGGCCTGGTTCTGGGCCATGCATCAGTATAACGACCAGAGCATTGCGCGTACCCTGGCCGTCAACACGCTGGTCGCCATGGAGGTTTTCTACCTGTTCGCCGTGCGCTACCTGAATACGCCCTCAATCACGCTTCGGGGGGTGCTGGGAACACCCATCGTGCTGGGGGCCGTGGCATCCGTTGTAATCCTGCAACTGTTGTTTACCTACCTTCCCTGGTTCCAGAGCACATTCGAAACCAGTGCCCTGTCCCTGGAGATGCTGGTTTTTGCTTTCGGGATGGGGGTTAGTGTTCTGGTGATTCTCGAGATCGAAACCTGGGTTCGGGGCCATTACCGGGCTTCAACCCCAGGCAATGGCCTGTGAAAGCCTAAACTCAAAACATCCGATCAATGTCTGCCCATGGTGAATCTCTGGCGAGCAACATTATGCGCAAGCGCATCCGGGATCACTTCGGCTGCCGGTATCCCGGGAGTCAGGGAGCGTTCAGCTGCCCCCGGGCATCCAGGTAATGAGCCCAGAGCAATCGGGCGGCCACTGCGCGCCAGGGTGCCCAGGCCTCGGTAATACGGGACTGTTCATCGCGGGACGGGTGTGACTCCAGGCCCTTGATATCCGCGATGGCATCGGCAAGTGCAAGGTCGCCGAACGGCCATACATCCGGTTTTCGCAATGCTGTCATGTAATAGACGTCCACGCTCCAGGGCCCCAGTCCGGGCACGGCCAACAGCGCCTTCCGGCCCTCTTCGGTGGGTAACCGGGCCAGATCTTCCAGAGACAGGTCTCCAGAATCAACGCGGGTAGCCAGTTCCAGGCAGTAGCGGCTTTTCTGGCGCGTTATGCCAAGCCCGCGGAGTGCATCGTCCCCCGCCTGTAATACCCTTACCGGAGTGATCTCGCCCAGATGGTTCTGGAGCTTCAACAGCATTGTGTGTGCGGCTTTCAGCGAGATCTGCTGCTCCAGAATAATGTGTACAAGGGTGGCAAAGCCGGGTTCCCGTGGCCAGAGGGGAGGCGTGCCCAGGCGCCGGGCAATGTCCGCAAGACTCCGGTCCCTGGCGGCCAGCTCAACCACTCCCTGGTGCAGGGTTTGCTGGTCCAGTGCGTCGCTGGATTGATTCATTCTGGTCTCCCTGGGCCCTGGTGGATGAGTCATTCGACCGTCTGCGCATCAGGCGTGTTGAAAAGACAATACGCGCCGTTGAAAGAGCGAGTCCAGTGTCTGCGGGGTTATCGCTCTGAGGTTGGACGCTTTCGCCCTGTCCATCGGGCCGGGTGGCAAAATTGCAGCCAGCAGGAAAGCAGGGCGAAACGGTTTGGTGGTATTGTGCGGACTCTGATCGGTCTGCAAACTCCACTCACCTGAGGTTGCCATGGAAATTCCGTCTTTCGCAAAGATCCATGAATTCGCGTGCTTTCATAAAGGAGGCGCGGACGCGGTAAAAGTTGGCTTGCCGCAGGTGGCCGCGCCCGGAGCTATTGAAGATCTGGGAGACGATCGCTTCCTTGCTGAAATCACCCGCTGCATCTTCAAGGCGGGATTTGTCTGGCGGGTGATCGAACGAAAATGGCCGGATTTTGAAGCTGCCTTCGAGGGCTTTGTGCCGCTTTACTGGCAGCAGGTACCGCCGGAAGTGCTGGAGGATCTGGCACAGGATGAGCGTATTGTCCGCAATATGCAGAAAATCCGCACCGTGCCGGAGAACGCACGGATGATTGTGGAAGCGTCCCGGATGCACGGTGGTTTCGGCAAGTTTCTGGCCCAGTGGCCGAGCAGCGATCAGGCCGGCTTGCTGATCTGGCTGAAGAAACACGGCGAGCGCCTGGGCGGTGCCAGTGCCCAGTATTTCCTGCGTCGCGTGGGCTGGGACGGGTTTGTCCTGTCAACGGATGTGGTCACCGCCCTGAAGCGGGAAGGGCTGCTGGATGCGACCCCCGGCAGCAAGAAAGCACTGAATCAGGCCCAGAGCGCTTTTAACGCCTGGCACCAGGAAACCGGCCTGCCCTACAGTCATCTTTCCAGAATTCTGTCTTTTACAGTGGGTGCCTGACCCCTTTGCTTATTTCTTCTTATTATCTCATCAACCAGTCTGCGACCTTCTGCCACAGGCTATCCTGAAATCTGGCTTTAAAAAATCCGGCGTGTCCAGCTGGCCCAACGCCAAGCCCGGGTACGTCGATCTGTTCTCGGGTAATTTGCGCTTCGGGAAACTGGTCCAGTAGCGCATCGATGTTTATCGGCGGTGCCAGTTCGTCGTCGCTGAAACCGATTGCCAGCAGCGGCTGATCCAGTTGCTGGTACCCCGTCAGGTCGAGTTTGAACACCGGATCGAAGAGATACTCGGGCCGGCTCATCCAGCGCGCCCATTGCCGGGTGGCGCTGGAAGGCACGTTAATTTTCCCCAAACCCAGCACGTTTGAGGGGAACTGGGCCCGAAATGCCGAAAGCAGCGGGATGATGGCCTTGCCGAGTAGGAGCATTTTAAGGCTCATTTTCAATGGCCAGCGACGCCAATAAGGAGCCGACACCGCAATATGGACGATGCGGCTCAGCTCTTTCGACGACGGCGCCAGACCGAGCAACTGGCCGCCGATGCTGTGCCCGAGCAGGTGAACCGGGGTTTTATCAGCATAGCTTGTACGGGCCAGTCTTATGATCGTTTCGATGTCCTGTTTCCCCCAATCTTCCAGTTGAATCCGATAAGGTGAATTCTTGGCCAGAGAATTGGCGGTGCCCCGGTAGTCAAAGGTAATACAATCCACTCCCTGGCCTGCCATAAACGCGGCAAAGTGCCGATACAGGGTCTGCGGTGCGGCGACGGCAGGCGCGATAATGAGCACTGCTTCGGGAGCCGTTGATTGGTAGACAGTGGCCGATAGCGGGTAGCCGTCCGGCGCCGCAATTTGCCTGACGAAGGTCTGGATATCCGTCAAAGGATTCATTGTCGCTACCTCCTTTTTCACTGGATCTTCTCTGGATCGTCTTTAACCAGACATACCAATAGTATTTCACATACTTTTGGTATTTAAAATAAAATGTCACACAGACCCTTGGCCGGATTGTCTATGGAAGTTTCCTCTCGTCGGCAGATTTATGCGCAAGAAACCCGCGAAGCTATCCTCAACTCAGCGCAGCACCTGTTCTGTCGCCGGGGCTTTAGCGGTACATCTCTGGATATCATCGCCGCGCAGGCGCAAGTAACCAAAGGCGCGGTATACCATCACTTCAAAGATAAACGTTCGGTGTTCCGGGCATGTTTTGAACGGCAGGCGTGCAAAGTCTCTGCGGCGATTGCCGCGGTGCCGGATGGGGCGGATGACTGGCAGACCGCCTTTCGTCAGTGCGGTGCTTTTCTGGATTACATACTCCGACACGGCAAAGACACCATCGCTTTGCAGGAAGTGATTACGGTGTTGGGCTGGGAACAATGGCGAGAGATCGACAGTAACCACACGATGGGACATATCGAGCGCACCGTCTCACGTCTTCAGGCCAGTGGTGAGATGAAACCCTATTCTGCAAACGTGGTCGTGAATATGGTGTATGGCCTGATGGTTGATGCCGCCGTGACATTGAGCACTCAGCCAGACGCGCGGCAGACCGAAGAAGATCTCAACGGCCTGATCAGAGACATGCTTTTGGGGTTAAGAGCCACGGGTAAGGCAGGGTGAAGCCGCGGGACGATTTCGGTGGGTGATTAGCCCGTCAGCAACAGCAGCAACAGCAGTTCGGATAGTACAACGCTGGCCCCAAGCGTATCGCCGGTGTAGCCGCCCAGGTCCCGTTTCAGCTGCCAGCCCCAGAGCGCGGCGACGACGCCAACACTGATGGCGGCCGCCATCAGCAACCCTGGGTTCCAGGCCCCCAGAACGAGACAGGTCACCGCGACGAAGGCCGAAGCGATGATCAGCCGCTGCGTTGAGAATCCATCCGCCACCGGTTTGCTTTTGCTGGTGTCCGGATCGCTGACGTAAGCCAGCGCGCGCATCAGCACAAGCGGGGTCAGGCGCGCGATGCAGGGGGTAACCAGCAGCGCGAGCCAGATCGCCGGGCTTTCATGCAGCAGTGCCACTTTCAGTAGCAGTGCCATCACCAGGGCCGCAGCGCCATAGGTGCCGATGCGGCTGTCTTTCATGATTTTCAGCCGTGCTTCGATGGAATAGCCGCCGCCCAGGGCGTCGACGCTGTCTGCCAGGCCGTCTTCGTGGAAAGCTCCGGTGATCCAAAGATGAAACCCGGTCACCAGAATAACGCTGACCCACTCGCTCCAGACCTGGATCAACAGGGTGAACAGCAATGCGTAAATAGCACCGAGTAACAGTCCGACAACCGGGAAATACACGCTGCACTGGTTCATCAACCGGGGTGAATAGTCTATTTTCACCATCATGGGCACCCGGCTCAGAAAGCCCACGGCCAGCCAGAAAGCCTGCCATTCCCTGCGGATCGTTAAACTGAAGGCCATGCCGGTCTTCCATTTTCGGTGCGAGTGTATAGAAGTAGTCTACGTTGTCAGACGTGGACGCACTAATGTGCAGTATAAAAAACTGGCGGGCATTTCTTGAAAATTCAGTCGAGCCTGGTCCTTGGCGCAAAAGTCGGTAATAGCTGAAATGATCAGAACCCGGGCGGGGAGCGTAGTAGAGCAGGTGGGCACGAATACGGGCAGCGCTATGAAAGAGGACAGGGTAAATGCCGGATGACGTTCTGAAGGTGCATCGGCTCAGTAAAGAGTTCATCAGCGGCCGGGACCGGGTTCAGGTGATTGCCGGCCTGTCGTTCACCCTTCAGGCGGCCCAGTCCCTGGCTGTTGTGGGGCGTTCCGGGTCGGGTAAAAGCACTTTGCTGAATCTTCTGTGTGGCCTGGAAGACGCGGACGGCGGGCTGATTTCGGTAGCCGGGCGGGACACCGTGGGCCGCTGGACGGCGCTGCGAAAACAGACCATCGGGGTGGTATTTCAGGAGGCAAACCTGATGCCGGCGATGACGCTGCTGGAAAACGTGCAGCTGCGGGCCAGTCTGGCGGGCCGGGCATCCGGTGAAGAAATGCACTGGCTGGAACAGCTGGGCGTCGCCGCCGAAGCCCATCGCTTTCCGGACCAGGTATCTGGCGGCCAGCGCCAGCGCGCAGCCCTGGCCATGGTGTTTGCCATGCGTCCGGCGCTGATTCTTGCGGATGAACCCACCGGCAGCCTTGACCGGCAAACCGCCGACGATGTCGCGGACCGGCTGTTTGAGGTCCAGCGAAATTCCGGCTGCGGGCTGGTGCTGGCTACCCACGATCAGGCACTGGCCAGCCGCTGCGAACACTGCCTTGATCTCAGCGAGAGTGCCTGATCCCATGCTGGCAAAGGCCATGATCAGCCATTACCGGCGCCATCCGCTACAGCTTATCGCGCTGGCATTGATGATTGTGGTGGCCACCATGCTCTGGACCGGCGTTTCGGTGTTGACCGGGCAGGCCAGGGACAGCCTGGCTGTCAGCGAAGAGGCCGTGGCCGCCCGCAAGGCAGTGGTTCGTAATGATGGCCAGCCGGTGTCGGTGACCGATTTTGTGGCACTGCGCCGGGCCGGTATCTGTGTGGCGCCCTGGCTGGAAACAGCCAGAGGAGACGCTGCACAAAAGGTGATTGGCATTGACCCGCTGGCCATGGCCTGCTTTGACGCACCGCCGACCGGCAGCGACAGTGCCGGGCTGGACGGCGACCCGTTTGTGGACATCAGTGAGGTGGCGGGTCAGTCATCCCGGCCGGGGCAGCTGTCGCTGTTAGTTAGCCCCGGGGAAGGCCCGCTGCCTTCGGAGTACCAGCGCCGGGAATTCCGGCTGGGTCCTGCCACCGGGGAGCTGGCCGACAGTTTTCTGCTGAATCTGGACGCGCTCAGCCTGCTGGTGCTGTTTATAACCGGCCTGCTGGTGCGCAGCGTTTACCATCTGGGGCTGGCCCAGCGGCGCAGCAGTTTCGTGCTGCTTGAACGCTTTGGCGTGGAGAAAGCCCGGATCCGGCGTTTGCTGACCGCAGAGCTGACCCTGCTTACCCTGATCTGCGTGCTTCCCGGCGTTCTGCTGGGACAGGCGCTGGCCAATCGCCTGGGCCAGGGGTTCGGGCAGGCGCTGGAGAGCCTGTTTGACCTGCCGCTTTATGCCGGTGAAAGCAGCCCGGTACCCTGGCAGGCGGCCCTGGTGATGGTTGTGCTGGTACTGGGCGCCTGCCTGGTGGACCGGTTTTTGCCCCAGCGGCCGGCCAGGCAGGGCAGCTCATCCGGGTTGTCGAGGTTACCCGTATGGGCCTGGTCAGCGACGGTGGGCGTCGGTTTGATGATGGTTTTTCTGGCCAGCTCACTGATCTGGGTCTTTGCGGGTTCGGCGCTGGTGTTTGCGGGCGTCGGCGGGTTGATGCCCGGCCTGCTTGCCCGATGCGCTGATGCCGTGGCCCGTCGGCAGCGCCAGACTCCCTCCTCTTCCCTGAACCGCTGGCGATATCGGGAACTGGCGGTAATGTTCCGCAATCTGGCGCTTCCCGTGGTTGCATTGCAATTTGCAATGGCAACCGTGCTGGCGGTGCAGGCGCTGGTGACCACCTTTGAGGCGACCTTTGACCAGTGGCTGGCACAGCGGCTGTCGGCTGAGCTTTATGTACAAGTGCCCGACGGCGCCGACGCACAGGCAGGTGAGCGCGCGCTTGCGCAACTGGACGGGCTGGGGGACTGGCACCGGGTCCGGAGCGGCAAGGCGCAATTACTGGCAGGCGACGGTGCCGCTGAACCTTTGACCATGGACCTTATGGCGCTGTCCCCGATTACCCCGCTGGTTACCGACTGGACACTGCTGGCGTCGGTGGACGACCCCTGGGCCGCCCTGGCGTCCGGTGGCGTGATGGTCAATGAGCAGCTTGCGCGCCGGCAGGGCATACAATCAGGGCAGTCGTTGAGGGTAAAAATGGGTGAGAGTGCGCTGACGATGCCGGTGGTGGCTGTTTACGCGGATTACGGTCGCCCAGCGGCCGAGGTCCTGGTTCATGGCGACTCACTGCCCTCCGGCTTCAGGCCATCGTTTCAGAGTTTTTCCATCAACCCCGGAGCACTCGCCGTCGACGACATTGCCCGGCGCCTCAGAGCTGAATGGCAGGTGGCGGATCTGGTTATCCGTGATAACGCCAGTATTCAGGCCCTGGCCAGCCAGGTGTTTCAGCAGACCTTCCTGCTCACCCGTGCCATCAGTGTGCTGACGCTGGTGCTGGCGTCATTGTCGCTGTTGGTGATGGGCTGGGTGTTTTTCTCCACCCGGTCCTGGTATTTCCAGCTGCTGGGTATCTGGGGCGTGCAGCCCGGAGAGATCCGGAACCAGTTGCGGCGTCTGGCGCTGCTGCTGACATCGGGTGTGACCCTGGTGGCGCTGCCGCTGGGGGTGTGGCTGACCTGGGTACTGGTGAGCCGTATTAACCCGCTGGCGTTTGGCTGGTCACTGCCCATGGCCGTTTACCCGGGCTTCTGGCTTGAACTGGGGCTGGTGATGGCGGCGATCGGCCTGGTGATTGCCTGGTTGATCGGCCGGCAGTTGGCGGGGCAGGAATCCCTGCGCCCCGCCGCCAACCTGGAAGCGGGGGGTGAACGATGAATCCTGTCCATGCGGCGCTTCTGGTGATCGTTGCGGTCAGCGTCTCGGCCTGTTCTGAAGTGCCGGAAAACGAGGGCTTTGCCGGCCTGGCGGCGATGGTCGATAGCGACAGCTCCCATTATTTCCTGCAGCCCGGGCCGGGCAATACGCTGAGTTTCCCCGGTGACCTTGGCCCCCACCCCCAACACCGCATCGAGTGGTGGTATCTCACCGCCAATCTGCAGACCACGGATGGCCAGCCACTGGGGCTGCAATGGACCCAGTTCCGGCAGGCGATCAAACCCAGACCGGCGGATAGCCCTGCACCACCGCCGGATGCCTGGCCGCTGGAAGCCGCCTGGATGGCCCACGCCGCCGTGTCTTTTGATGGCCGGCACCGGTTTGCAGAACGGCTGGCGCGGGGCGATGTGGGGCATGCAGGCGCGGTTGCTGAACCTTTCAGGGTGTGGCTGGACGACTGGCGGTTGTCTGCGGCCGTTGAGACGGGGCCCGGGGATACCTGGCACCTGGACGTTCAGGCCGATGGCTGGGGGTACGATCTGCAGCTGGCGAATACCGGTGAGCGGGTGTACCACGGTGACAACGGATTCAGCGCCAAGTCTTTCGACGGCCAGGGATCCATGTACTTCAGCCTGACGGATCTTGCCATCACCGGCACCGTGACTCTGAATGGCCAGGTCCATCAGGTGCAGGGCAAGGGCTGGTTTGACCGGGAATGGAGCAGCCAGCTGCTGAAAACCGGCCAGCAGGGCTGGGACTGGTTTGCGTTGCATCTGGACGACGGGCACAAGCTGATGGCGTTCCGGCTACGGGAAGATGAGCGGGATTTTCTGTCGGCTAGCTGGATCAGCCCGGGTGGCGAGGTGAAAGCGATGGGGCCTGGGGAAATAACGCTGTCGGGAACGGATTGGCGGGAATCGGAAAATGGCCGCGTGCCGGGCCGGTTTCGAGTGCAGATTCCGGACAGAAACGTGGATATTCAGGTGTCGGCGCCTGACGGACAGTACTGGAACGACGGGCTCTACCCCTACTGGGAAAGCCCGGTTTCGGTGAAAGGTTCCCACACCGGTGTGGGCTACATGGAACTGACCGGTTATGGCCGGTAGTTCATCGCCGGTCAGCGAATGTTCGGCGGGTTCAGTTCGTTGACCAGGGACTGAATACCCCGGTGCCAGCTGGCACGAAGCTGGTAAAAGTAATCGTTGTGCTCATCCACTCTCTCGACAAAACAGGGTTTGAGCTCGTCATTGCGATAGATGGCGACATCCAGTGGCATACCCACTGACAGATTGCTTTTCATGGTCGAATCAAAAGAGATCAGTGCGCACTGATAGGCCCGTTCCAGAGGAGTTTCGAAGTTCGTTACCCGGTCAAGAATGGGTTTGCCGTACTTGGATTCCCCGATCTGAAAATAGGGGGTCTCCCGGGTGGCTTCGATAAAATTACCTTCCGGATAAATATTGAAAAGCCGGGGCTGTTCACCCTTGATCTGCCCGCCGAGAATCATCGAACAGCTGAAATCCACATGATTGATCTTGCCGCCCGGATTGTCTCTGTGGATGATTTCCTTCATGGTCTGCCCGACCAGTTCGGCGGCTTCAAACATGGAAGGCGTGTTCAGCAGGTTGGGGTCTTTGGTGCCGCTGCGCTTTTCCAGCAGACTGATGACGCTCTGGCTGGTGGCGAGGTTGCCGGCAGACAGAATGACCAGTTCCCGCTCGCCCGCCTGTTCAAAAACGTGCATCTTGCGGAAGGTGGAAATCTGGTCAAAGCCGGCATTGGTGCGCGAATCGGATACGAACACCAGGCCTTCGGCCAGTCGCATCGCTACACAATAGGTCATAAGCGGAAACCTTCGGGAACAGACAGAACCGGATCAGTGTACCCGGTTTTTCACAGAAAGCATGTGTTGTTGTGTTCCGCTTCCCGCCGCCTGCCCATTACTGGTTTTCGCCTGCCAGAGTGACCCAGGCTCGGGTGCTCAGCCGCTCTGTGCCGCCTCCGCTTCGCATTCCGCGTACCGGCGCGGCGTCGAGATAGTCAAGGCCGGTGGCCAGCTTGATATGGCTTTCAGCCACATTAAGCAGGTTAACCACATCAAAGGTGTGCCAGTTGTGACCCAGCCAGACTTCGGCCCAGGCGTGGGTGGCCAGGTGGTCTTCGCTGTTGGTGTGAATATAGCCGCTGACATAGCGCACCGGCACGCCGATGTACCGGCAGCAGGCAATGAACACGTGGGTGTGGTCCTGGCAGACGCCCTTTTTGTCGTCAAACGCCTCCGCAGCGGTGTGGGTCACGGTGGTCGCGCCTGGCACGAATTCGATGCGTTCCAGGATCCTGTTCATCATTCGCACCAGGCTGCGCTTGTTGGCCGAAAACTGCCCGGCGAACTCCTTGATGGGCCTGTTGACTTCGGTCAGCGGCGTGGGGCGCAGAAACACCTCCGGCGGGAAAGGCGAGTCGTCCCTGGTCAGGGGCTTGCCGGTCAGGTCGACCACGCCCTCTGCCGTCAGCGTGATTTCGGTGACCGGGCTGTCCATCGTCATAACCGTTACCTGGTTGCCGAAGCCGTCGGTCATGACGCTGATGTCACCCGGGGTACGCAGATTCCACTCCAGAATCCGCTGCTGGGGCGTATTGCGGGGTGTCAGACGCAGGTACTGGATGCTGTTCTGGGTGGGCTGTTCATAGATGTAGTTTGTTTCGTGGCGTATTTTCAGTTTCATATCTGCCACCCCATGTAATCTCTCTGGATTTGCCCGGCGATGCCCTGTATGCGTTCCAGAAAATCGGTCAGGTATTCGTGCAGGCCACGCTCGGCAATGTAGTCACGGTCACCGTAATGAATGTTGGCGAACAGGCTGTTGGCCAGCCGTCTGGCCTTGCGGGCCTCACCGTTTTCGATCTGCTCCAGCAGTGCAACGATTTCCCTCAGGCACGCATGCAGCGAGCGGGGCACGTTCAGTTCCAGTATCAGCAACTCGGCGACGTTCAGGGGAAGAATATTGGGGCCATAAATCTGTTGGTAAGCCTCGAACGCCGCCAGCGAGTGCAGCAGTGCCGTCCATTCAAAGAAGGAGCGGGTGGCCTGCTCCCCCACGGACGCGCTGGCCATCTCGTGCCGGATATCCAGTACTCTTGCCGTGGTGTCAGCCCTTTCTATAAAGGTGCCAAGCCGCAGGAAGTGGAACGCATCGGTGCGCAGCAGCGTGCCGTAGGCGGCCCCCCGGAATATGTGGGAACGGGCGCGGGTCCAGTCGAAAATCTGGCTGGCGTTGGATTCAGTCACGCCGGTTTTACGCAGCTCTCGCATTTCCAGCCATGACAGGTTGATGCTCTCCCAGACATCCGCAGACAGGTTACCGCGAACGTGGAGCGCGTTATCCCGGGCGCTCTGGATGATGTTATAGACGCTGGCCGGATGGCGATCATCCAGCATCATGAAATCGATCAGGTTCTGTGGCGTGATGTCGTCGTAGAGTTCATCAAACGCCTCTTTGGTGCCGGTCACCAGCAGGGGCACGGATAGCTGCTCCTCGCGGTCCTCCGGTACATCGATCAGTGCCATGGTCAGGCTGACATCCAGTAGTCGGGCCTGGGATTCTGCGCGCTCCAGATAGCGGGCCATCCAGAACAGACTTGATGCGGCGCGGCTCAGCATTGGTCGTCCTCCAGCACCCAGGTATCTTTAGTCCCGCCGCCCTGGGAGGAATTCACCACCAGCGAGCCCTCCTCAAGGGCGACCCGGGTCAGCCCACCCGGTACCATCTGGACTTTTTTGCCGCTGAGCACAAACGGCCGCAGGTCCAGGTGTCTCGGGGCAATGCCCTGCTCCACAAAAGTGGGGCAGGTAGACAGGCTGAGAGTAGGCTGCGCAATGTAATGATGGGGCCTGGCTTTGAGCAGATCGGTGAAATGGCTGAGTTCTTTCTTGCTCGCCCGGGGGCCGATCAGCATGCCGTAGCCGCCCGCGCCCTGCGCTTCCTTCACCACCAGTTCCGGCAGGTGCTCCAGGACGTATTTCAGATCCTTGGGTTTGCGGCACTGCCAGGTGGGCACGTTCTTCAGAATGGGCTCTTCGTTCAGGTAGAAGCGGATCATGTCCGGCACGTAGGGGTAGATGGACTTGTCGTCCGCGACACCGGTGCCCATGGCGTTGGCCAGCACCACGTTGCCGCTTCGATAGGCGCCATACAGGCCTGGCACACCCAGCATGGAGTGCGGATTACCGGACAGCGGGTCGAGGAAGTCATCATCAATGCGCCGGTAGATCACGTCCACCTGCTGGGGGCCAACGGTGGTCTTCATAAAGACTTTGTTCTTGCGCACGAACAGGTCGGCGCCCTCGACAATCTCGACCCCCATCTGGCGGGCCAGGAAGGCGTGCTCAAAATACGCACTGTTGAAACGACCCGGCGTCAGCACCACCACCGTCGGATTGGGCTTAAGGGACGCCGCCCGAAGGGTTTCCCCAAGCAGTGCCGGGTAGTGGTCCACTGGCGCCACCGGGGCACTGGCGAATAGCTCCGGAAACAGGCGCATCATCATGCGGCGGTTTTCCAGCATGTAGGACACGCCGCTGGGGCAGCGCAGGTTGTCTTCCAGTACGTAGAAATCACCGTCGTTGTGACGGATCAGGTCAATGCCGGCAATGTGGGAATACAGGTTTCGGGGCAGCTTCAGGTTCTGCATGCCCGGCTGGTACTGGGGGTTGGCAAAAACCTGCTCCGCGTCGATGACGCCGGCTTTGACGATATCGAAATTGTGGTAGATGTCATGAAGAAAGCGATTCAGTGCATTTACTCGCTGGCGCAGCCCGGACTGCAGTTTTTGCCAGTCGGATGCCGAAATCACCCGGGGAATCAGGTCAAAGGGGATCAGGCGGTCTGTGCCCTCATCCTGACCATAGACGTTGAAGGTGATGCCGAGGCGCTGGAACAGAACGTCGGCCTCGCGCCGCTTGTCGGCGATCATTGCCTCGTCGGAATCAATCAGCCATTTTTCGAGCGTTCGGTAGTGGGGGCGGACGCGTCTGTCCGGGTCAAACAGTTCGTCATAAAGGCCCTCAGCCGGAGTCTGGATCAGCATGGTCAGTGACATCTCCCTCGGTGGCGTCTGGTACGCCGTTTTAACTATCCACAGTATGCGATCGCAATAAAAAGCAAAGGGTGGGCCAGCATTGGTATTTGCCGGGCAGGAGTCATCTTTAAGTAAAGGGGCAGGCCAGGGGTTTGTCAAAAACGCCGACCGATGGTGCGACCCGGCCGGGCTTTCAGGATGCGTGCATCAAAATGGGGCGCTCCGGGGTCACGAAGTCCCGGGCGCCTCCTCCTGGTCTTCGGTGTCATTCTGCTGTTTCCAGGCGGCGTAGCGCATCAGGTCGGATTCGACCATCTTGAGGCACAGGGCAACCACCCCGGCGTCGTCGATAAATCCGAAACCAAGGATCAGGTCCGGGATGACGTCCAGAGGGTTCATCACATAGATCAGGGCGCCGGCGATGGCCGCGACGCTTTTCCAGGGTATTGCCCGATAGTCGCCTTTCCAGTAATCGCGCAGCATGGAAAACATCAGGCGGATATCGGAACTGAAGCGTTTCAGTCTTCCGCTGCCCTGCACTTTTTCCTCGATGGCCTGCTGGCGCGACAGCAGATCTTCGACATCCCGCCGGTTTACTTTGCCGGCCTCCCTGTCGAGCTGTTTCTTTGCCTTGCGGTCGTTAAATATGGCCATGATGAATCCTGTCTGGCGTTGCCGGGTATCGTCCGGGTGGTCTATCTTCCAACAGCCACCTGGTAAAACCAAGGGTTAGCTACTTTCCTGTCCGGATAGTTGTACGAAGCCAATGACAGAGTTTATCAAACGCAACGCTACAGAATTTTCCGATGCGCTTGTTCGCGAAGCCGACGGTCTGCGTCTGCTTGCAGAGGCACTGCAGAACGCTGGTGAAAGCGGGCCCGGGGCTCTACGTGTGCCGGATGTTCTGCGGGTATCGGAAACCGAACTCGTACTGCCTCGCATTGCATCGGCCCCGGCGGCCCGGGGGCAGTTGGCGGCGTTGGGCGCGGGTCTGGCCGGTATTCACCGGCAGAGGATGCCCCACTACGGCCTGGACTTGGACAACATGATCGGGCTGTCGCGGCAGAGAAACGCGGTTACGGAGGACTGGGGTGATTTTTACGTGGAATACCGCCTGCGGCCCCAGCTGGCGATGATCAGGGACGTCCGGGTAAGACAACAGTTTGAGTCGCGGCTGGCCGCCTGTGACCGGGCCCTGCGGCGTTTCTTGAATGAGCATTGCGACCACCCCAGTCTTCTCCACGGCGATCTGTGGGCCGGTAATGCGCTGTTCGATGACAGCGGCCCATGGCTGATTGACCCGGCGGTTTATTACGGTGACCGGGAAGCGGATCTGGCCATGACCGAGTTGTTCGGGGGTTTCTCGTCAGCGTTTTACGACGCCTATGATGCGGTTTATCCCCGCACAAGCGCCTATGAGCTCAAGCGTCCCATCTACAATCTTTACCACACCCTGAACCACTACAACCTGTTTGGCGCTTCCTACCTGGGTGCCTGTCGACGCAATCTGGACGCGTTTGACCGGCTTTGATGGCCTGCGCCTATCGTTTGTACTGGGTAGGACAGTAAGCGCGGATAACCCCTTCAGGACGCAGGGCTCGATGCTTGGTTTTGCGACCACTGACCCGCTTGCGCCACAGCCGGAAGCTGGACGGTTTCAGCGACCGCCGCATCACTTTGATCACCTCTTTTTCCGGCAAACCGTACAGCGCTTCGATGGCCTCGAAAGGCGTTCGGTCTTCCCACGCCATTTCGATGACCCGTGACAGCTCCGGTTCCTTCAGTTCAGTCTGGCTCATAGACAATTCACCCCACAAATATCTTCTTGGCTAGTCCCGCGCCCCGCAGGCCCTGAATCGACAGCGTGGTCATCAGGCCCCCGATCATGGCACCGACCACGCCACAGGTGAGAATATCCTGTCCGGTGAGATACAGGCCCGGTACGTCGGTTTTGGGTCGCAACCATTGCTGGTCAAAGCGTTCCGGTGTGTGGTCCAGGCCGTAGAGCTCGCCCCGCTCGTAGCGGCAGAACCAGGCGGTGGACAGGGGCGTGGACGTTTCCAGGTAGTCCACTTTGCCGCGCAGATGGGGCAGTTTGTTGTAGACCACCTCCATAATGCGGTCGGTGATTTCAGCTTTCAGGGTTTCGTAATCCTCGCCGCGTTTACCCCAGGTGGTGTCCTTCCAGGCCTCGAACATGTCCCAGGTCGTGGGGGCGACCACTTCGATGGTCGAGGTGCCCGGCCAACGGTTCTGGTAATCCGGGTCTTTGGCGGCCGGAAACGAGACATAAACCACCGGGAAATCGGCGCTGGTGTCCTTCAGAAACGCGTCCACGTTGTCGTCATGGTAAGCGCTGGGGTAAATCCAGAAATTGGTGCGTGGCAACCCCATTTCTTCCGGCGTGCCCTGCAGGCCCAGGTACAGCCCGATGTGCGGCATCGACTGCTCGATATGCTGCCGCTTTTTCTGGTAACCACAGGTTTCGGCGACCTCCGGTGGCAGCAGTTTCTCGAAGGTGTTGATCACCCCGGCGTTGCTGATCACCACTGGCGCTTTGATCTCCTCACCGTCGGCCATTCGCACGCCGACCGCTTTGCCTTTGTGGATCAGGATGTCGGTGACATCCGCGTAGGTAAACACCTCGCCGCCGGACTGCTGGATAACCGGAATAATGGTCTTGGCAATCTCCGACGCGCCGCCCACCGGGTAGTAACCGCCGTGAATGTAGTGCTTGGCAATCAGCGCGTGAATCATGAAGCTGGACTGCCTGGGCGTTACGCCGCAGTCTCCCCACTGGCCGGTGATGGCGCCGATCAGCTCTTCGTTGTCGGTCAGTTCCCGCAGCACCTCATAGGTGGTTTTGTTGAAGCAGTCCGGCAGGGTCATGTCCAGACCCTTGCCGATAATCGGCTGCAACAGCCCGGGCGAGATTTTTGACAGGGTATACCACTGCATGCCACCCGCGACTTTACTGAGCAGGGTAATGTATCGGTCGATAGCGTCTTCTTCATCGGGAAAAACGCTGACAAGCGAATGGCGGAAACCGGCTTTGCCAGCCTGCAGGTTGACCACCTTGTCCCCCAGAAAAAAGCGGTCGTAGTTTTCTGCCATGGGCGCCCAGTGGAGCTCGCCGTCGGTAATGTAGTCGAACAGCTTCCGGCCCAGGGTATTGGGCGTACCCATATCGCCAATGTAGTGAACGCCCACATCCCATTCATAGCCGTTGCGCGCGTAGCTGTGGGTATAGCCGCCCGCGGTGTAATGCTGTTCCAGTACAAGTACTTTTTTACCGGCCTTGGACAGGCAGGCAGCGGTGGTCAGCCCGCCAATGCCGGAGCCAATCACGATAGCGTCGTAGCGGCCTTCAAGACGGTTTGCGCGGTAACGGCGCCCGATTCGGATGGTGCTGGGTTTCATGTCAGAGTGTCCTCACCACCAGGCCTTGCCCCACATCTCGGGATTCGCCCAGTTGTCCGGGTTGTTCCAGGCGCGCTTATGGTTGTAGTTGTCGATGTTGTAGGTGTAGAGCGTTCGGGTCCGTCCGTCGTCGTCCAGCTCGGCCTGACGGCGAAACCCCAGCCCGATAAAGTCTTTGAAGTCCCAGCCCTGCTCCGGGTCTACCACCACGGCAATCTGGTGGGTGCCATAATTGCGAAGCTGGCCCAGCAGCATTTCACCTTCGGTGTGGCTCAGTTCTTCAAGAGTATGGGTGATAAGGGCCAGGTCCTGAGTTTCTGCAAGCGGGAATGCCGTGTTTGGGGCGTCGGCGTCCAGCGTAATAATTGAAGAAGACTCGTGGTGTTTGGACCAGTAGCGGCCGAGCTCAGAAGCAGTGTCACCACAAACCACCAGGCTTTGGGGCTGGCAGGTATCGACAATGCGCGCAAGGGCCTGTTGGCTGGTAGTCATGGTCTGATTATCCTAAAAGTGACCGCAAGTTCAGTGGAGAGGCAAGCGGATGGATCTTTCCAGAACACGCTGTAAATACGTCCCTGTACGCTCGGCCTCCGCCATCCATGGCTCCGGACGGTTCTGGAAAGATCCATCCGCTTGCCTCCCGCCTGCCAATTTTGTGGTGTCCCAGAGTATTACACCGGCCAGTCAGCAGCATCAACAAGATGCAGGCCCACTGGCTGACTGGACTCGCCGCCCCAGCGTTTCACAAACTCACCGTCCGGGTCGTACTGCTCGGCCTGCTTTTTCAGATTGAACTGGCGCAGGCCGCGGGGGTCGGCACCCACGCCTGCCAGGTATTGCCAGTTGCCCCAGTTGCTGGCCACATCGTAGTCGATCAACTGTTCCTGGAACCAGGCCGCCCCGTAACGCCAGTCCAGTTCCAGTTCATTGACGAAACAGCTGGCCACAAGCTGGCGGGCGCGGTTACTCATATAACCGGTTTCGCGCAGTTGATTCGTCGCGGCGTTCACCAGTGGGTATTCGGTGTTGCCCTGGGTCCAGGCCATAAAACGGTGGCCATAAAAAGTGGCATTCCGCCGTTTGCGCTGAACACCGTCGCGGCGGAACAGGTCGGCACCGTGTTTCAGGGCATACCAGTAATAGTATTCTCGCCACAGCAATTCAAACCATAGCCAATAGGTCGATTCGTTGCTGGTTTCGGTGCGTTCATATTCGCTGATGGTTTCCGCCACTTCCCGCGCAGACAGGCTGCCGTTGGCCAGCCAGGGAGAAAACTTGGAAGACGCGTCCCAGGTGTCCAGGGCGTTGCGGGTTTCCTTGTAGGTGGCGATGCCATGGTTCTGGAACAGGAATTCTTTCAGCCGTGCCAGCCCTGCGTCCTCGCCGCCCTGGAAGGCCGGTGGGTGGCGGGGCTCGGGAATGGCGGGGCACTGGCCGCGGTTGTCTTCCGGAAATCCCGGGGGCGGCGGCAGCGCGGTCAGGGTGCGGATTCGCAGTGCCTCGGAATGACGTTGGCCGGTCTTTTCAACCTGTTTGCGGAATTGAGAGAAGGTGTCCGGCAGGTCGTCCAGTGCCATAGGCAGTGAGCCTTCGGTGAACAGGCTCAGGGTCTCAAACTGCTGAAAGACTGTGCCGGCAAACCGGCTTTGCAGGGACTGCCATTGAACGGCTTCTTCTGTGCCCGGCTGGCGGGACCGGACAACCCTGTTGATCCGGTACTCGCTGACCAGTCTGGGGATTTCGGTTTCCGGCTGACCGAAGGCGATGTGCAGTCGCTGGCCGAGAGGACGCAGGCTTTTTTCAAGAGCGACAAGACTCTGCCACAGGAAGCGCCAGCGATGGTTGCCCATCGAACGGCTCTGCAGCGGACCGGGTTTGAACCGGCGCGGATCAACGACGTACACGCACAGCAGCATGTCCGAACGGGAAGCTGCAAGCAACGCTGCGTTATCGTGCAGACGCAGATCGCGGGTAAACCAGTAAAGAGTGTGCACTTTGGGTTCTTCCATTGCTGAAAAGTGACTGTTTGTACGCGGGTGGTTTGCTAAAGGATTAGGCCGATGTCCGGCTCGGATAGGCTCACCCGCCATCGTTGGCGCCTGATGTTGCTGCTACAGTGCTGCTAGAATAGAGCCTTTCCCCCGATCATGAAATTCCGAGGAGTGCCATTGTGATTAAATCCCGCGCCGCCGTTGCGTTCGAGCCCAATAAGCCGCTGCAGATTGTTGAAGTGGACGTTGAACCGCCGAAAAAAGGCGAAGTCCTGGTCCGCATCGTCGCCACGGGTGTCTGCCACACCGACGCCTACACCCTGTCCGGTGCTGATTCCGAGGGCAACTTCCCGGCTATTCTGGGCCATGAAGGCGGTGGCATTGTGGAAGCCGTCGGCGAAGGTGTCACATCCGTTGAGGTCGGCGACCATGTAATTCCGCTTTACACGGCAGAGTGCGGTACCTGCAAATTCTGCACCTCGGGCAAGACCAACCTGTGCGGTTCGGTTCGCGAGACCCAGGGTAAAGGCGTCATGCCTGACGGTACCTCCCGCTTCTCCTACCAGGGCAAGCCGATCTATCACTACATGGGCTGCTCTACCTTCTCGGAATACACGGTACTGCCGGAGGTATCGCTGGCGAAAATTCCCAAAGAAGCGCCACTGGAAAAAGTCTGCCTGCTGGGCTGTGGCGTGACCACCGGCATTGGCGCCGTGCTCAATACCGCCAAAGTGGAAGAAGGCGCAACCGTGGCAATTTTCGGGCTGGGTGGTATCGGTCTGGCAGCCATCATTGGCGCAGCCATGGCCAAGGCCAGCCGCATTATCGCCATTGACGTCAATCCCGGTAAATTTGATATCGCGAAGCAGCTAGGTGCGACGGACGTGGTCAACCCGAAGGACTACGACAAACCGATTCAGCAGGTGATTGTCGAGATGACCGGTGGTGGCGTGGACTACTCGTTTGAATGCATCGGTAATGTGGATGTGATGCGTTCGGCGCTGGAGTGCTGCCACAAAGGCTGGGGCGAATCCATCATCATTGGCGTGGCCGGTGCCGGCGAAGAAATCAGCACCCGCCCGTTCCAACTGGTGACAGGCCGGGTCTGGAAAGGCTCTGCGTTCGGCGGCGTGAAGGGGCGTACCGAACTGCCCGGTTATGTGGAGAAGGCAAAGACCGGTGAAATTCCGCTGGATATCTTTATCACCCACGAAATGCCGCTGGAGAAAATCAACGAAGCCTTTGACCTTATGCACGAGGGCAAGAGCATCCGTTCAGTGATTCACTACTGAGGGCAACAACATGACTGCACCTGACGAGACAAGGCCACCGCTTCCGCCTTTTACCGAAGAGACGGCCCGGCAAAAAGTGAGAATGGCCGAGGACGGCTGGAATGGTCGAAACCCGGCAAAGGTCGCCATGGCGTATTCCTCTGACAGCCAGTGGCGAAACCGCTCCGAGTTTCCGCAGGGGCGGGCTGAAATCGAAGCCTTTCTGACCCGAAAATGGCAGAAGGAACAGGAGTACCGGCTGATCAAGGAGCTCTGGGCATTCGGGGATAACCGCATCGCCGTGCGTTTTGCCTATGAGTGGCATGACGATTCCGGCCAGTGGTACCGGTCCTATGGCAATGAAAACTGGGAGTTCGACGAACAGGGCCTGATGGCAAAGCGCCACGCCAGCATCAATGACCTGGCCATTGACGAAGCGGGCCGGAAATTTCGCTGGCCTCAGGGACGTCGGCCTGATGACCATCCGGAACTGAGTGAGCTGGGCTTATGACAAACAGTATTGACTCGCCGTTCCGCTTCCGTTTCCGGGTACGTTACAGCGAATGCGACGCCCAGAGCGTTGTCTTCAACGCCCGCTACGCGGATTACGTGGATATTGCCGTCAACGAGTACATTCGTACCCTGTTCGGCGACTACCAGAATCTTCTGGACCAGGACCGTGACGTTCAGGTAGTGAGCCTGACGGTAAACTATCGGGCTCCGGCGCGGTTTGATGACGTTCTGGAGGCGCGCATAAGGGCCGGGAGAATTGGCAATACGTCATTCACCCTGCACCTGGAATTCTGTCGCCACGGGGATGATCTGCAGGTCGCCGAGGCGGACATCACCTATGTGCTGATCCAGCCGTCGACTGAGGCAAAAACACCGGTGGCCGGATCGGTGCGGGAAAAACTGGAGGCGGGGGCACCCGGCGTGCTGATCAGCCACGCCGGGGAGTAGGACCGATCAGTTGCCGTGTGTTGCGTGGGCGTCTTCAAGCGCCTGCAGAACGGCCTTGGCGGTGCCCTCTGAGGAAGGCGGGTTCTGGCCGGTGACCAGCCTGCCGTCTACTACAATGTGGGGTGTGAAATCATCGCCACAGGTATAGCGACCGGTTTTCTCTTTCAGCATATCTTCTACCAGGAAGGGCACGACCTTGGTCAGGCCTACGGTTTCCTCTTCGCTGTTGCTGAAGCCAGTCACGTCACGGCCGCCGACCAGATTCTGGCCGGGCTTGATTTCCACATCCCGGAAAACAGCGGGTGCGTGGCAGACTGCGCCAATCACCTTATCTTGTTCGTAGGCGGTTTTAATCAGCTCAATGGATTTTGCATTCTTTGCCAGATCCCAGAGCGGGCCGTGACCGCCGGGATAGAAAATGGCGTCGAAATCCACCATATTAACGTCTTCCAGTTTCTTCGTGCTGGCCAGGGATTCCTTGGCGTGTGCGTCCTGCTGGAAGCGGCGGGTGGTTTCGGTCAGTGCATCCTCGCCTTCACTGTTTGGGTCGACCGGCGGCTGTCCGCCTTTCGGGGATGCCAGAGTGATTTCAACGCCGGCGTCCTTGAACACATAATAGGGTGAAGTGAACTCCTCCAGCCAGAAGCCGGTTTTATGGCCGGTGTCGCCCATCTGGTCGTGGGAGGTAAGCACCATCAATATTTTCATCTATCTGCTCCTTCTGGGGTCATTGTGCGACTCTGGTTCTGTGCGTCTGGTACATTAGCTTGTACCGATCGCACCGCATTTCAACCGTAAGCGCGAGGAATACGTCTGAACCATGACCCCGGATGAACACGACCTCTGGTTTCTGCCGCTGGGTGGAACCGGCGAAATCGGCATGAACCTGAATCTGTATGGCCACGATGGCCAGTGGTTGATCGTGGATTGTGGGGTGACCTTTCCAAAACCGGGAAGAGTGTCGGCGGATGGCACGGTGCATCACACCGGTGAGCCACCGGTGCAGATGGCGGATCCTGCGTTTATCGCCGACCGTCGGGACCGGCTCGCCGGACTGGTGATTACCCACGCCCACGAAGACCATATCGGTGCGGTGCCCTATCTCTGGCCGTTGCTGCAATGCCCGATTTACACCAGCCGGTTCACCGCTGAAATCCTGCGCCGGAAGCTGGCGGAATTCGAGTTGCTGCATCGGGTACCGATCATTGTGGTGAACGTCGATGATCGCCGTAAGATCGGGCCATTTGACGTTCAGTGGCTGGCGCTGACCCATTCCATACCCGACCCCAATGCGCTAATGATTCGCACGCCGGTTGGCAATATTTTTCACAGCGGTGACTGGAAGCTGGACGACCAGCCCCTGGTGGGTCACGGCTACAGCAAAGCCACTTTTACCGGCCTCGCCGAAGAGGGCGTAGCCGCCATGGTGTGCGATTCCACCAACGCGACGGTTTCCGGCCATTCCACGTCGGAAGCCGCGCTGTATGACGGGTTGCTGAATATTATCAAACCGGCTACCGGCCGGGTGGTCGTCGCCTGTTTCGGCAGTAACATCGCCCGGCTGCATACTCTGGCCATGATTGCCCGGGCAACGGGGCGTTATATGGGCCTTTTCGGGCGCTCTCTGATCAATATGAGTAGCGCTGCCAAAGCTTCCGGATTGTGGGATACCGCTGACTCATTGATCAATGCCGCCCACTTTGGCTATCTTCCCAGAGAGGAAGTTCTGGCCGTTGCCACCGGCAGCCAGGGAGAGCCGCGCACAGCCCTGCGCAGGCTGGCAGCCGGCAACCACCCCGATTTCGAACTTGAGGCAGGTGACACTGTAATCTTCAGCGCCCGTGCCATTCCCGGTAATGAGCAGGCCATTGAAGCGCTGATCGGCACACTCGAAGCTATGGGTGTTTCAGTGATCACTGCCGAGGGCGCAGACCTGCCGATTCACGCATCGGGGCACCCTGCGCAGGAAGAACTGGAATTAATGTATCAATGGGTCAGGCCTGCCGTTTCGGTTCCGGTCCATGGAGAGGCCAGGCATATGGAAACCCACGCGGGCATTGCCAGGGCAAATGGCGTTCCTCGTGCTATGTTGGGGCGAAATGGTGATCTGTTCATGATCCGGCCGGTGCCGGGAATCCGTCGCAGAGTTACAGAAACCGGGCGCCTGGGTTGGGACAGAAAGATGCTTGTAAGGGTCGAGTGAACCGATGTTGAGTTTGTGTCTCAGAAGTTGTGTTGTGGTTTTAGCAATGTCTGCGTTTGCTCCCGTCCACGCATTTTCCGGGCAGACCTGCAAGACTCTCACAGTCAGTGGGAATCCGGAATACCCGCCGCTGCTCTGGTCGGACCCCGCTGAGCCAGGTCGGCTCACTGGTGCCGTGCCAGCGCTGTTACGGGAAATCGTCGAGCCCATGGGACTGAAGCTGGTTGTCCGGGATCTTGGATCCTGGGCCCGAGTTCAGCGCGTGGCCGCCCTTGGCGAAATCGATATGGTTGCCGGTGCCTTTTATACCTCCGAGCGCATCGGGTACATGGACTATCTTCTGCCGCCCGTTACCCAGCTTCCAACGGTTGTCTGGGTGCCCAAGGGCGGCGAATTTGTTTATCGCCACTGGCCGGATCTGGTAGGGAAGCGCGGCAGCACGCTGATCAACAACAGTTTCGGACAGAATTTCGACCGGTACGCTGAACAGAACCTTGACATTGGAGGGGTTCGGACTATTGATCAGTCGTTCCAGATGGCACTGGTTGACCGTGTTGACTACGTACTTTATGAGCTGTTGCAGGGCCAGGTGACGCTGTCGAAGCGGGGCGTCGAAGAGAAATTTGTGGCCCTCGCGACACCGGTCAGTCGCGAAGGATTGTTTCTTACCTTTGCGAAAGCGTCGCCATGCAATACGTTTGAATTAAGAGAGCGCATTGCCGACCGGCTGTTCAACCTGGTGAAGGACGGCAGGGTCGATGAATTGATCCGTCAGTACACCAGTCTCTACACCGAAAAAGACTGACCTGATTACAGGGTCGAAGCGTGTACCGATGAGCCCTGGGACTTCAAGCGGTGAACGTCTTCAGGGTGCGTTGGTTCTTCGCGGACGGCGCGACGAAGTGCTTTTTTTGCCGGCTTTGCCGTGCCGAATGATCCTCGGCTGCTGGTTCAAATCCAGCCACGCCTGAAAAATACTCCCGGCGTCGCCGGCCAACTGGGTCGCTGCTCTGCTCATTGCACCCGCTCCTGACGGTTTGTCTTGTGGGATGCAGGGCCTGGCCGGTAAATGTGGGTTGGCCAATTCCTGCAGTGTTCCAACTAAGGCAAGATTAGCAGCTCTTACATTGAATGCAAATGATTCGTATTAAAATATTATCGGGATTAATTGAAGTTCTGCGAAATATAAGTGGCGAGGTTAGCGATCTCGGCATCGGACAGGTTGGCAGCGTTGGGCATCATCAGCGCGGAATTGGAACCTACTTTTTCTCCAGCGCGATACTGCTTGAGGCGTTTCGCAATGTAATCCATATCCCTTCCTGCCAGGGATGGGAAGCTGGCCATGCCCTTTCCGGTCGGGCCGTGGCATTGAGCACACGAGCTGGCATATTTCGTTTTTCCGGCCGCAGGGTCGGCAGCCTGGGCGCTGTATGAACCCGCTGCCAGAGCCGTTACAAAGATTAAGCAAAATGGTTTAAGCATTCAGTTGTTTTCCGGTCAGGTGTGTTTTTCTCCGCTCACAGAGCGGGCGGTCAGGCATATGCACAGCCGCTCTGTTGTACGTTAATACAACAGAGCGGGCCGGTCATGCTTTATTCAGCCGAAATACGGTAGATATCACCTTCGTCCACGGCTGCGTAGAGAGCTCCGTCAGGCCCCTGAACCAGGGAACGGAAACGGGCCGAGCCCATGGGAAGGTGCATCTGGCTGACGCTGGTTACAGCCTCGCCATCCTCGGTGAGGGCAATCACGTTAATGCGCTGGCCGACGGCCGTACCGCCAAAACCGATACCCATAAAGCCGATAGCCAACTGGCCGTTCCAGCCTTTCCACTGTTCACCTGTCAGGAACGCGGCAGGCGCCATGCCCTGAGACAGGCCACTGTTCTGCCAGGCGGGTTGCATCGCGTCAGGATAGACGGCGGTATCGGTCAGGGGCATATACGCAGCCCGGTCTCTCGGGCTCATGCCTTCATTCTGATTGGGCTCGTAACCGCAATAGTTATCCGGGCAACTACTGCGACCGGACATATTCGGTTTAGGATCCCAGCCACTGTTACCGCCATTGACCAGGGCATTCACTTCGTCCGAGTGCCAGGGTCCGTGCTCGGTCACAACCGCCTGGCCCGTTTCCGGACGGAAGTCGATGCCCTGAACGTTGCGGTGGCCGTAGGTATAGATCCGTGAATCGAAACCGGCGGGCGGATTGTTGCCCGCTGCGGCTTTGCCGTCCCGGTCAATCCTGAGCACTTTGCCGCCCATTATCGTTGGCGACTGGGGGATCTCACTGTTGTGATTGTCACCGGTGGTTACATACAGGAAGCCGTCTTCCGGGTTGAACCGGATACGACCACCGTTGTGGGCGCCAGAATCGCCAAACGGATGGTCGGTAGCCTCTGGCTTGTAGGGAATGTCGCTGACGATGTCGGTGCGGTCAGAAACCTTGTCAAAATTCTCATTCACTGTCAGCCGGAGAACATGATTCGTTCGTTTTTTGCCCTTCTCCGTGGCCGAGTAGACAAAGACGGTTCTGTTTTCATCGAAATCAGGATCAATAGCAACGCCGTTCATTCCCGCCTGGCCCTGGCAGACCAGATCTTTCTGGGTATTTGCGTAGCCCTTGGTGCCGTTCATGCCCAGCAGTTGCTCAACGTCTCCGTTGGGCAGGCGCACAGAAAGACCCTTGCATTTTTCGGTAAAAAACATGGTGCCATCGGGCAGAAAGGCCATATCCCAGGGATTTTCCAGGCCCGACATAACTTTGGTCTGGCTCAACTCGGGTATATGGGCGTTCGAAGTGGCGGTGGTTGCAAACCCGGCAATCACAGCAGACGCAGTGATGCCGCAAAGCAACCGTAAAGTCGGTTTTTGAGCCATGGGAAGATCTCCGTTTAATTATTGTTAGATCGCTCATTTCGATATGAGTGATCATTCAGTTTAGAAGGTAACCCGACTCCGTCAAGATCGAGGCACGAACAACCCTATGGTTGTTCGCTAGCTATCTGTATAGACTCAGGGTTTCAGGCCCGCGCCCCTTCGTGGGCTTCCCCGGCACCAAGAGGCAGTAGTCGATGGCAATCTGGACACGCAACTATCCAAAGCTCGAGCAAATGGCAGAATCCAGCAAAAATACCGCGGTTACGGCACTGGGTATCGAATACGTGGAGGTTGGTGATGATTATGTGATCGGCCGGATCCCGGTGGATGAGCGCACCGTCCAGCCCTTCGGCATTCTGCACGGTGGTGCGTCGGTTCTGCTGGCAGAGACTCTGGGTAGCCTTGCGGCCAATTATTGCCTGCGGGAGGATAACCAGATAGCCGTTGGCCTGGACATTAACGCCAACCACATCCGGTCTGTGACCAAAGGGTGGGTGTATGGAACCGCGCGCCCGCTCCACCTGGGCGGCACAACCCAGGTCTGGGAAATTCGGATGGAAAATGACGAAGGCAAGCTGACCTGTATCTCAAGGCTCACTATGGCCGTGATCAACCGGGGATGAAGCCGGGTCAGCGCAAAAAACAGGTTTTTCAAAGCGACGACACTCCACGAATCAGCGCGGCCACACCTGCGGCAGCGGCGATGCCCAGAATGACGGGCCGCAGCCCTTCAAAGGGCATGCGATTGACCAGTTTGCCGGAGAGCCAGAAGCCCAGAAGCACACCCGGAAAAGTGACTGCAAACAGCTGCAGCTCCTTTTGCCCCAGGTAGCCGGATCCGAGCAGGGCCGCAAGGCTAAAAAAGCTGGCGACGAGGAAAAAGGCTGACATATTGGCCCGAACCAGCGGGCCCTTCTGGTTCTGATAGATCATGGCAATTGGCGGTCCGCCAACAGCGGTGATGGTGCCCATATAGGTGGATGCCGCCCCGGCAAGGATGCTGTTGCGGTCATTCAGCGCCGGACGCAAACCGCCAACGCTCAGCAACACGCCGATCAGAATCAGCGCGCCGAATACCAGCTCGAACCCTTTGGGCGAAATCAGCATCAGCGTCACCCACGCCAGTACGGTGCCGCCCGCGCCGCCGCCGATGGCATAGCGAACTTCGCGGATCTGCAGCGCGGCCCGGTTTCGCAACAGCATGAACACCGTCAGCACCACCGCGTTCAGAACCAGCGGGGCAGGCACCAGAACAGGGCTGATCAGAAACAGCAAGGGTGCCGCCAGAGTACCGATGCCATAGCCTGCGACACCCTGTAAGCAGGAACCAGCCAGCAGGGCAAGATTGGCCAGAAGGATCTGCAGTAAGGAAAGCTCGGTCACACCAGGATTACTCGCTCGGATCAATTGATGGGTGTTGATATCACAATGGCGGTCTAACTGAAACGTTCACCTCAAAAACTTGTCTGGGCAGAGGCTATCATTAGTGTGCTAATTTAACGGGCCTGACGATGAGGACGTTATGAAAACTGCCACACCCGAAGCCTCCAAAGGCGTATTGTTTGGCCTGTCTGCCTACACCCTCTGGGGATGTTTCCCTCTGTACTTTGCTCTGTTTACAGGGGTGCCTTCCTATGAAGTACTGATACACCGGGTTGTCTGGTCCTGTCTGTTTCTTGCCATTGTCGTGTCTGTGCTGGGGCGCTGGGCGCCGATCAGGGTTGCCCTGTCGGAGCCGAAAAAGCTGGGGTTTGTGCTTGGCTGTGCGGTATTTATCGCCATCAACTGGGGTCTTTACATCTATGCGGTCGAATCCAGGCAGGTACTGCAGGCGAGCCTGGGCTATTTCCTGACACCGCTAGTTAACGTCGCTCTGGGTTTGCTGATCCTGAAGGAGCGTATCTCACGGCTGCAGAGTGTTGCAGTGGTGCTGGCGGCTATTGCCATTCTGTATCAGCTGTTTCTGCTGGGCGTTGTGCCCTGGATTTCCCTGGTTCTGGCGTTCAGTTTCGGAACCTATGGTCTGCTGAGAAAGAAGGTGCCGCTGGACGGCCTCTCCGGGCTTTTCGTGGAGACGCTGTTGCTGCTCCCGGTGGGCTTGCTCGCTCTGAGCTGGCTGCACCTGAATGGTGAGTCGCATTTCACCGACAGCACCCGGCTGGCGTTGTTGCTCATGTCCAGCGGTATAGTTACTGCCATTCCACTGCTGTTTTTCGCCGGCGCCGCCCGCAGGCTGCGACTATCGACTATCGGATTCCTGATGTATATCAACCCGACCCTGCAGTTTGCTCTGGCCCTGCTGGTGTTTGATGAGCCCCTCAGCGCACAGAAGCTGTTCAGTTTTGTCATCATCTGGATGGCTCTGGGACTTTACTCCTGGTCAGCGTGGCAGGGTCGGAAAATGCCACAAACAGCCTGATGTTTCGGGGCGCGACGTCGTCACGGCTCAGTACGGCAGATATCGCAGTTGTATTTGCGCTGGTAGCGCCGGTCTGCCCAGTTGCAGTAGACTCGTGACACCAGCGGATAGACAAGCGGCCAGAGCAGCGGCCTGAAAAGGAACCCAAGTTTCGTGTGTGACCAGGCTCTGACCGTCGCTTCGAGGCCGATCAGCCAGTCACCATCGCCGGTAAGCAAATGCAGCCGGCGCAGGAGCGCTTCGCGGTCTGGTAACAACTCTTTGCTATTGTCCTGGGTGTGAATATCGGCAAATGCCAGGTTGCCGGTTTCCAGCCTGCGCAAGGTTGCAATTTCCTTGGAGCAGAGCGGGCACTGACCATCGTAATAAAGCGTATCCATCGTGTAATCCTGTAAGAGGCTGTCAGTTCAGGCTGATCAAGGAATATGTCTGAACTGCCTTACAATGCTATACGGCCAGACTGAGCATTTTGGATGTTTTCAGGGTTGAGCTAGGATAGGTTTCGATAGACTTTTATTACAATAATCTGAAAAAAGGATGGATTTACTGACATGCTGATGCGCGCAACGATTCTCTCGCTGATGGCTACTTTTGCCCTCGCTTTTCCGGCGGCTGTTACAGCCCAGGAAACCTATCGACTCCAGCTCGCCGAGACCTGGGGTCCGAACTCACCCATTCTCGGTGAAACGACCCGGCATATGGCGGCTATGGCCGAGAAAATGTCGGCAGGACGGCTTCAGATCAGTATCGATTCCTCGAACAAACACAAGGCGCCTTTTGGCATTTTCGATCTGGTGAAGGCCGGGCAGTACGATATGGGCCACACCGCGTCCTACTACTACAAGGGCCTGATCCCCAACGCGATGTACTTTACGACGGTGCCTTTCGGCATGATTGCGTCCGAGCAATACGCCTGGTTTTATTACGGTGGCGGTATGGAGCTGATGGAGAGGGTGTATCAGCCTCACGGGCTGCTTTCTTTTCCGGGGGGCAATACCGGCAACCAGATGGGCGGCTGGTTTCGGGAGAAAATTACCAGTGTTGACGATCTGGAGGGGCTGAAGATGCGAACTCCGGGCTTTGCCGGTGAAGTTATGGCCGAGCTGGGTGTGGCGGTGACCAACCTCCCGCCGGGAGAGCTTTATTCCGCGCTGGAACGGGGAACGATTGACGCGCTGGAGTGGGTCGGCCCGGCGCTGGATTTCCAGATGGGCTTCCACCAGATCGCCCGTTATTACTATTCCGGCTGGCAGGAGCCGGGAGCGGAGGTGCAGTTTCTGATCAATGAGAAGAGCTGGAAGAAGCTGCCGGAAGATCTCCAGGAAATCCTTCGCGTGGCGATGCGGACAGCCGCTTATGACATGTACGCTCAAAGCATGCACCTGAGCGGCCAGGCCTGGGCAAAGATGAAGGAGAATTACCCTGACGTCAGCCACGAAACTTTTCCCCCTGAAGTGATTGACGCGCTTCGTGATGCGACGGAGAGGCTGCTGTCAGAGGCCGCAGAGCGAGACGAGCTGGCCAGCGAAATTATCAATTCCCAGCGTTCGTACCTGCAACAGGTTCGCCAGTGGACAAATATATCGGACAAAGCGTACCTCAACAGCGTTGCCACTGACGCGGGTGACTGAACTATACTGACGTCTGTGTAAACTTTAGCGGCAGGTATCTGAACCAATGCAGAGGTGGACGGGCCCCTGGTTAGTGCGCTTTGCGTTGGCAGTGCTTGTCGGCTTCTGCGCGCTACCGGCTGCCCATGCCAAAACCGACCTGGAGTCGGGTTGGGAGTACCGCTGGGGGGATTCGCCGGTTGATGAAACGGGGGCGCCAGAATGGATAACCGGCAGCGAACCGGGTCAGTGGTCTGCCATCGGGTTTCCCTCCAATCCTCCCGATCGACTCGGGCGTGACCAGGTCTGGTTCCGGGTTAACCTGCCTGATGTCCCCTGGCGCGAGCCGGTTCTCTATATCTACAGCGTGGATCTCATTGTTCAGGCCTGGCTGGACGGCGAAAAGATCCATCAGTTCGGTCATTTTGACGCAAATGGCAAAGGGCGCTTTGAAGGCTGGCCCTGGCATGCCATCCCACTGCCGGAGGGGTTTGAAGGCAAAGACATCTATTTCCGCATTTTCTCCGACTACATCGACATTGGTTTGTGGGGCGAAGTCGCAATCATGGAAAGCACGGAGCTCACGCTCTACGTGCTGAAAAACTCCCTGAAGGCACTGATTATTGCCGGTTTCTCCGCTCTCATCGCCATACTTGCCATTATTTTTTCCCTGCTGCAGACCCGCAAGAAAAGCTTTGCCAGCCTCGCGCTTTTTGCGATCTCATCGGCGGTACTGCTGGTAGCCGAGAGCCAGGCCAGTCAGCTGATCTGGAACGCGCCCCTTGCGTGGGACTATCTGGCCGCCGGGTCATATTTCATGTTGCCGGTGGCGATGGCGCTGATGCTCGAGCAATGGTTCGAGGATCAGCGGCCATGGCTGATCAACCTGGTCTGGAAGATCCATCTGGGTTATTTCGCTCTGGCGCTGACTTTGGCGGCTGCAGGCGTCATTAACCTGTCGTCGGCTTTCCCGCCATTCGACGCTCTGCTGCTGGCCACGCTTACGACGATCGCGGTGCTCGTTGGTCGTCGTTTCCGCAACCTCGCGCAGTCACAGCAGATTATTCTGCTGGCCTACGGCGTGTTCTGTAGCCTGCTGATTCTGGATATGGCGGTGGCTCACGGTGTTCTGCCATGGTGGCGGGTTCCGGTCAGCCTGGGGGCACTGGTATTCTCGCTGTCGGTGGTGGTCATTGCGCTTGTTCATTATGCCCGCACACAGCAGTCGCTGCATCATCTCAACCTCTCACTCGAACAGAAGGTGGCCGAGCGCACAGCCCGGGCGGAATCCCTGGCCAGGCGCGAGCAGGCACGTGTCAGGCTGCTGACGTTCGAAAACGAGAAAACCAATGTACTGAATGACATTATTGGTGAGCTTCAGGACTGCATTACCCTCGGTCAGACGTTTCCGATACTGGCGCAGAAGCTCCCGGATTTCTGCAGCCCCATGAAGGGTGAGCTTTATCAGCGCATTGAGGAGGGAGCTGCCTACCGATTACTGAATCGCTGGGGATACGCCGGTGAACCGCCCTCACCAGTCCGTATTGAAACTCCGGACGGTCGGCCGCCGCAGAGCGACTTCTCCACCGTTTATCTGTCTGATGCGGATTCATCAACCCTGGAAAACGAGCATGAAGGCGGCGGGAGACTGTGTCTCTGGATCAATATCCAGTCGGCTACGGACGGGTCCCTGCCAGTTGCATTGCTGTTTATTGAAGTGCCGGAGGAGCTGATTTCAGACGATTCCCAGTTTGGCACAGGCAAACTGATCAATGCGCTCAAGCAGGGAGTCCAGAAAATCGGTATTACCATTTCCGGCATTAATCTGCGGGAAGAGCTACAGAAGTACTCCTATGAGGATGCGCTGACCGGCCTGAAGAACCGGCGCTACTTTGACCAGCTTTTTGAACATGAAACGGCAGTGGCGTTGCGCAGCGACAAGCCGCTTTCTCTGTTGATGCTGGACATTGACCATTTCAAACAATTCAACGATTCCCATGGCCACGAAGCCGGTGATTCGGCGCTGAAATCCGTTGCATCATTCCTGACACGACACTTTCGTGAGAGCGACGTCGTCTGCCGGTTTGGTGGCGAGGAGTTTGTGGTGATCATGGCCGGGACCGCCCTGAATGCTGCGCTGGACAAGGCTGCCGAACTGGTAAGAGATGTGCGAAGTCTGCCGGTTGTTCACCAGGACAAAACGCTGGAGGGAGTGACTCTGTCTGTCGGTGTGTCGAGCTGGCCGGAATCTACAGAGACGCCGGACAGCCTGCTGGGACAGGCTGACCGGGCGCTCTATCGTGCAAAAGCGGCGGGAAGAGACCGGGTCGAGGTCGATTGAACGCTCGTCTCAGACGACCAGAACCGGGCACTCAGCGTTGGAAGCCACCCGATGGGAGACGCTGCCCAGAAACAGACCGTCCTTGTCGCTGTGGGTACCTCTCGTGCCGATCACGATCAGGTCTACCCCTTTGTCCTTGGCAAACTCAACAATGACTTTTGAGGGCTTGCCCGCTTTCACAAAACCACGGACATGTTTGCCTCCTCGCTCCGCCGCCAGTTTTTTCGCGTGTTCGACGACTTCTTTGGCGTATTCCGACAGTACCTTGTCCGGAATGTCCATTTCTGCCGGGCGTCCGATGGATAACGAAGCCTCGAACAGGCTGTGGTGCTTGTACACGCAAAGCAGATAGATCTCCGCGTCAGTGAGTTCCTGTAACTCAATGGCCTTGGTCAAGGCATCGAAAGAGGTCATTGATCCGTCGATCGCCACCAGCATCCGTTTGAACATGTTGTTCTCCTTTATGTGCACCCTTCAGAGTGGTCAGATCACCTGAAGGCCAGGTCGCGCAGGAACAGTGCAATCTGCGGGAACGCAATGATTAGCCCTGCAGCGCTTATCAGCATGATGACAAACGGTGGCGTGCCACGGATAACTTCCCAATAGGGACGCTTGAAAATCGCGATAGCGGTAAAGATGTCGCAACCAAACGGTGGTGTGGCGGAACCAATGGCCACCTGCAGAGTGATCAGCACACCCACCAGTACCGGGTCCAGGCCCGTCGCCTGGATGGCCGGGGTAAAGATGGGTGTCAGCACCAGAATTACCACGATCGGATCCACGAACATACAGGCAACAAAGAAGGCGATACAGATGGTAATCATCACGCCAACCGGGCCCATATCGCTTATACCCACCGAGTCGAGAATGGCCTGGGGGATCTGGGCAAAGGAAATAATCCAGGAGAAGCCGGTACCCACTGCTACCAGGATGAACACCACGGCGGTGATCAGACCGGTGGACTTGGCGATCCGGTAGATGTCCGGCAGCTTGAGCGAACGGAACACCACGAATTCCAGCAGGAAGGCGTAGAGCACGCAGACAGCGGCAGCCTCCGTGGGGCTGAATATGCCGCCATAAATACCGCCAACAATAATAACCGGGAAAAATAGCGGCCAGAGGGCCTCACGCATGGCCACGCCACGCTGGCTCCAGGTGGACTTTTCCTCGGTAGGGAGATTGTTGATGTGGGCATAGATCAGGCAATAGATCGAGAACATGATCAGAATCATCACGCCCGGCCCGATGCCGGCAATGAACAGTTCTGCAATGGACGTTTCTGAGATAACCCCGTAAATAATGAAGCCGATACTGGGGGGGATCAGAAAGGCAATGTCACTGGCGTTGATAATCAGCGCCAGGGAGAACGAATCGGAATAGCCTGCTTTCAACAGTTTGGGCCGCAAGGGGGAGCCAACCGCAACAACCGTCGCCTGAGTGGATCCGGACACGGCACCGAAAAGGGTGCAGGAGGTGGCGGTACTGATGGCCAGACCGCCTTTCACGTGGCCAATAAACGCCATAACCATGGCAATCAGCCGGTCGGCAGACTGGCCCCGGGTCATGATATCGGCCGCCAGAATAAACATGGGAACCGCGATCAGTGAGGCGGGACGAATACCTGCCATCATCTGTTGAACGAAGGTTCCCATCTGTCCGAAACCATCGAACATCATCACGAAGCCAACAAGTGCGCCGGTAATCAAAGGCACCATCATCGGGAAGCCCAGCAGAAGCAGCCCGATCATGATCACTATCATTATAGTTGCCATGATTTCTATCCTTAATTAATGCAGCTTCAAAGGCTCAGACTTCGGACTCGCTATCGGCGTAGCCATCGACCACCCCGGTGGAGAGGTAAACATCCTTGCTGGTCAGGTTTTTGATTGCCGTCAGCAAATACTGAATGCCGGTAATGGCAAAGCCGACCGGCACCCAGACGTAGATCCACCAGATTTCAAAACCCAGTGCGGGCAAAATTCTGCCGCGGCTGGCAAGCGTTTCGATATAGCCATAGGAGTGGTAACACAGGAAGAACATGATTACGGATGTAAACAGTGCAATGAATATCATCAGCACTTTACGACCCTTGGGAGGAATCGCATCGTAGATTGCGGACATCCGGATATGACGACCGTGACGGGCCGCATAGCCAATACCGGCAAAGGTAATGAGGATAATCAATATCCGGTTGACCTCACCGGACCAGAACATGCCCTCGCCGAACACAAATCGGGCAATGACGTTGACGCAGGTGTTAACGGCCATAAGGATCACGCCCATGGCAAGCATGACGGCCTCTAACTTGCTGATAAAAACATCAATGGTTCCCAGAAAACCGGGCAGGCCGGACTCAAAGGTACCGGTATCATCGTCTAGATCCGGGGAATTATCGGACATGGGAACACTCCGTGGCATTCCGCTCCCGACCGGTGGAGGGGGCCTCCGATGGGCGCGGGGTTAATGCAAAATCCCCGCCGGCGAGTACCGGCGGGGATGGGTCTTCGCTATTTACATGCTCTTGCTCTGAACTTCTTTCAGATCTTCCTTGAACTGGTCGAGAAGGTCCTGACCGGTTTCGCCGGTCATTTCGATGAACTTCTTCTCGACCTGCGGGGCACGTGCCTTGAACGCTTCGATCTGCTCGTCGGTCAGGCGGGTAACGGTCACTTTGTCACTGGCCTCCTGGATCTTGGCCAGTGCTTCGCCGGCCAGACCATCGATGTGGTCAATGATCTCTTCAAAGGCGAAGTCAGCCGCGTCCTGAACCAGTTTCTTGTCCGCATCCGACAGGCCAGAGTAGAAATTCTGATTCGCCATCATGGCGGTGGTGAACCAGCCGTGCTTGGTAAATGTCAGGTTAGGTGACACCTCGTAAAGACCGCCGGACTCGATCCAGAAAATCGGGTTTTCCTGGCCCTGAATCATGTTGGTCTGCAGAGCACCGTACACTTCGCCCCAGGGCAGCGGTGTCGGCGTAGCGCCAAATGCGTCATAGGTTTCGGACAACAGCGGGTTGGTCATAACCCGGATCTTCTTGTTATTGAAGTCTTCCGGTGAGGTGATGGGCTCGTTGGCCGTTACCACCATTTCGCCTTCGGGATACATTTTCAGAAGCTTCAGGCCGTTCTGGGCGTAGAGCTCAGGGAAATCCTGGTTGATGGCCTCACTTTCACGGAAGAACTGAATCACCGTCTCCATGTCCGTTGGCAGTAGATAGGGAATGAAGAAAATCTGCGCTTCCGGAATCAGCGAGCCCGTGAAACCGGGAGACTGGTTTACGAACTGCAGAATGCCCGCCTGGGTCTGCTCCATGATGTCGTCAGACTCACCCAGTTCACCAAAGCGATAGACCTGAATGGTGTGGTCGGAATTCTTCTCGATATATTCCTTGAAGTCGTAAGCGAAAACGTCCTGAACATCGCCCTCGTACTCTTCGTGGGCGTAACGCCAGTTCGCTGCGTTCACTGAGTTCGCGGCTGTCATAGCGGCGAAAGCGAAAGCCGAAAACCCGGCCAATTTCTTGAACTTGCTGATGCTGCTCATTGCGTTTTCTCCACTTTTTTAGGAAAGAAATGAATTGTTACATTTCTTAAGACTGGCAAAACAATCAGGGTTTCGCAAGAAAATGTCTGATCTGCAACAACTCTGAGTGCTGTAGGTTAGCCTGCAAGTCTTGCAGTTATGATAGGCTCCGGGGAGCGGTTTTACAGCTTTCAGTCACCCGACAAGAGCCGGTATGTCCCAGACACCCCCCGTTCTGACTGGCTTTCATGCCATCCATGCCAATCATCTGGAAGATCTGCGCCGGGCCGTAGTGTGGATCTGTGGGCAACATCCGGTGCCGCCGCTGTCCAGTGAAACTTTTCTGGTTCAGAGCAACGGCATTGCTCAGTGGCTGAAACTGGCGCTGGCGGAAGACCCGTCCGGAGATTCTGGGGGCGGGCTGGGCATCGCCGCCGGTATGGAATTTTTGTTTCCATCCCGTTTTATCTGGCAGGCCTATCGGGCGGTCCTTCCTGCCGAAGAGGTGCCAGAGCAGTCGCCTTTCGATAAATCCCGCCTGGTCTGGCGGCTTTTCCGTCTGTTACCGGCGTTAGTCCAGCAGCAGGATGTGTTTTCGCCGCTCAGGCGTTTCCTGGATGGAGCGGAGACCGACACCCGCTGCTACCAGTTGGCAGGCCAGATTGCCGATCTGTTTGATCAGTACCAGGTGTTTCGCGCTGACTGGCTGGCGGCCTGGGAGAGCGGGCAGGACACGATCGAGTTGGCCCGTGGCGAGATCCGGGAGCTGGTGGAGGAACAGCGTTGGCAGCCGGTATTGTGGCGCGCTCTGGTAGCGGATGCGGGGGAGCTCTCAGCCACCAGCCGTTCACGGATTCATACCCGCTTTATGGAGCACGGGCGGAACCTGACCGCCAATGACCGCCCGCCCGGCCTGCCGCGGCGAATCGTGGTGTTTGGCGTTTCTTCTCTGCCACGGCAGGCGCTCGAGGCGCTGTCTGTGCTTAGCCGTATCAGCCAGGTGGTGCTGTGCGTCCATAACCCCTGCGAATATTTCTGGGCGGATATTATCAGCGACCGTGATCTGCTTACGGCCAGTCGCAGGCGGGGCAAGGCTCACGAAAAACTGGCCAACCTGACCGATCCGGATGCGCTTCATCAGCACGCCAACCCGCTGCTGGCGGCCTGGGGCAAACAGGGTCGGGATTACATCCGTCTGCTGGACGAGTTCGATAATCCCGAGGAGAACCAGGGTGGAGTGACCACACCGGACGGCCGGATCGATGTCTTTTCAGCTCATGGCCAGGACGATTCGCCCAAAGTCCTTCATCAGATTCAGGATGATATCCGAACCCTGACCTCCCAGCAGGAGATGCGGAATCAGGGGCGAACGCTGAATCCGCAAGACGATCAGTCCATTGTATTTCACCGAACCCACAGCCCCCAGCGGGAGGTGGAAGTACTGCATGATCAGTTATTGGCAGCCTTCAGCGCCGACCCGTCACTGCGCCCCCGTGACGTTATCGTGATGGTGCCGGACGTCAATGCCTATGCGCCCCACATCCAGGCAGTATTCGGTCGCTATCCGCCGGGCTCGTCCCGCTACATCCCGTTCACCATTTCCGACCAGCAGCAGCGTCATCGCCAGCCGGTGCTGATTGCCATGGACGCGCTGATGTCCTTGCCGGACCATCGTTTCGGCGCCAGCGAGGTGATCAGCCTGCTGGATGTGCCCCCGGTTCGGCGGCGTTTCGGAATTGATGAGGCCGACCTGCCGCTGATTCGCCAATGGGTGGAAGGCGCCAATATTCGCTGGGGCCTGCATGCCGGGCACCGACACAGCTTCGACCTGCCCGACGGCCTGGCCAGGAATACCTGGCAGGAAGGTTTGCGCCGCATGCTGCTGGGGTATGGCACCGGCCCTGGTGAGGCCTGGCAGGGCATTGAGCCCTATGGCGAAATCGGCGGCCTGCAGGCGGCACTGGCGGGCAATCTTGTCCGCTTTGTGGAACGCCTGGAAACGCTCTGGGAAAAGTTGGCCAAGCCCTACACGCCGGAGCAGTGGCTGGAACTGATCCAGTCCATGCTCGAGCAGTTTTTCGACGAGTTCACCGACGATGAACTGCTGCTGGTCAACCGCCTGCGGCGCCAGGCAGAGCAATGGTTTGAGGACTGCACCAGTGGCGGCATGGCATCCGAAACCCTGCCGTTGTCCATCGTTCGGGAAGAGCTTCTGGAAGGGCTGGAGGAAGGTGGCCTGAACCAGCGGTTCCTGGCCGGCAAAGTCAATTTTGCCACCCTGATGCCCATGCGGGCGATTCCTTTCAAGCGGGTGTGCCTGCTGGGCATGAACGACGGTGATTACCCCCGCTCGCGCCCGCCGGTGGATTTCGACCTGATGGCCCAGGACAGCCGACCCGGCGACCGTTCCCGCCGGGAAGACGACCGTTACCTGTTTCTGGAAGCGTTGCTGTCCGCTCGCGAACAGCTTTACATCAGTTGGGTCGGTCGCAGCATCCGCGACGATTCCGAGCGTCCGCCCTCGGTGCTGGTGGCCCAGTTGCAGGATCACCTGGATTCTGTCTGGTCGACAAGGGTCGTGGAAAAGGCGTCAGAGGCTCTGACCACCGGGCACCCACTGCAGCCTTTCAGTCGCGCCTATTTCCCGGCAGAGCGCTCAGACCATAAAGCACAGCGCG